>TARA_R110002050_G_scaffold293182_1_pt1 | contig 105201 bp, 101 predicted proteins | sample TARA_R110002050 | Tara Oceans TARA_R110002050 (sample SAMEA4396988) | marine metagenome | biome: Polar Biome; feature: [DCM] deep chlorophyll maximum layer (ENVO:01000326); material: water (ENVO:00002006), including particulate matter (ENVO:01000060) such as... | depth 25 m
AAAAAATGCAAAACAAAAAGAGACCGCCTTTTCAGACAGCCTCTTACTTTTAAAAAAATATGTTTTTATTCTTTTTTGCCGTCTTTAGAGTCATCTTCTTTACTAGCGTCTTTAAATTCTTTAATGCCACTACCTAGCCCTTTCATTAGCTCTGGTATTTTTTTTCCTCCAAAAAGAAGTAAAATTGCTAATCCAATTATAACCCATTGCCATGGGCCTACCATTCCTAAAAATATACTTAATGAGATCATAATTATTAATTTTGTTATGCAAAGTTAATAATTAAAGTTTAATAATGTCGTTTTAAGCATAACTTTAGCATAAAGAGAGTTTCAGGACTGTTATACTTTGTTTAAATTAGGAGTATCTTTAATAAATTCTATTTATTTTTGTTTTAGCATGAAAGAAAAAAAGAAGCCAAAAAGAATAAAACATAAATTACTCGATAAGTATAAGCTTGTTATACTTAATGAAAATACTTTTGAAGAGCGGTTGTCTCTTAAACTTACGCGTTTAAATGTTTTTGTTTTGGGTTCTTTGTCTGCTCTTTTTTTAATAGGTGTTACGTATGCAATAATTGCTTTTACACCACTTAGGGAGTATATTCCAGGATATTCTTCAACGGCGTTAAAAAAGAAAGCAACAGAATTAAATTATAAAACCGATTCTTTACAGCAAGTTATTGCTATGAACGATAGGTATTTTGCTTCTATAAAGCAGGTGTTAAAAGGCGATTTAAGTGCTGCGGATTTTAATAAAGATTCTATTGTAGAAGCTGTTAAACTAGAAGCTAGTGAAGTTGATTTAAACCCCATAGCTGAAGATTCGCTTTTACGTGAAAAAGTAGATAAAGAAGATAAATATAATTTATTTGAATCGGCAACATCTTCAACAAACTTTGTGCTATTCCCTCCAGTAAACGGCACTATTAGTGAACCTTATAACTTAAAAGAAAAACATTATGCTGTAGATATTGTTGTAGCAAAAGATACGCCTATAAAAGCAACTGCCGATGGCATTGTAATTTTTGCAGAGTGGACAGCCAGTACAGGATATGTGATATTAATAGAACATAGTTACGGACTCATATCTGTATATAAGCACAATGCGGCATTAACTAAATCTCAAGGCGATTTGGTAAAAGCAGGAGAAGTTATTGCTACCGCAGGAAATACAGGAGAACTTTCTACAGGACCTCATTTACATTTTGAACTTTGGAATGATGGCTATCCTATTAACCCAACAAATTTTATCGATTTTAAATAAATGATTTCATTAAAATCTGCTTTAGCAAAACCATTTGCAAAACGTGTTTATAAAAAGATTCAAAAGTGGGCAAGTAACCCTGTTGAAACTCAGCAAAACGTATTTGAAGATTTAATAGCAAATGCTGCAGGAACCGAATTTGGAAAAGACCACGATTTTATAAGCATAAATACGTATTCCGATTTTGTAAAACGAGTTCCTGTTAGAGATTATGAAGCTTTAAAACCTTATGTTGAAAAAGTAGTTGCAGGAGAAGACAATATACTTTGGAAAGGAAAGCCTATTTACTTTGCAAAAACATCAGGAACCACCTCTGGTTCAAAATACATTCCTATTACCAAAGAAAGTATGCCTACACATGTTGAAGCAGCAAGAAATGCTATTTTAATGTATATTCATGAAACAGGGAATGCCAAATTTGTTGATGGAAAAATGATTTTCCTCCAAGGAAGCCCTATTCTTAATGAGCAAAATGGGGTGCAATTAGGTCGACTTTCAGGTATTGTAGCACATTATATACCTAAATATCTTCAAAAAAACAGATTGCCCTCTTGGGAAACTAATTGTATTGAAGATTGGGAAACAAAAGTAGATGCTATTGTTGAAGAAACACTTCCTGAAAATATGACCATTATTTCAGGTATTCCATCGTGGGTTCAAATGTACTTTGAAAAACTTCAGCAAAAAACAGGGAAAAAAGTAGGCGATATTTTTAAGAACTTCAATCTATTTATTTTTGGAGGGGTTAATTATGAGCCTTATAGAGCTAAATTTGAAAATTTAATAGGTAGAAAAGTGGATAGTATAGAACTCTATCCTGCTAGTGAAGGATTCTTTGCTTTTCAAGATAAGCAACATGAAAAAGGGATGTTATTGCAATTAAATTCAGGCATTTTTTATGAGTTTATTAAAGCTGATGAATTTTTCAATGAAAACCCAAAACGAATCACTATTAAAGACGTTACCATTGGTGTAAATTATGTGATGATCATTTCAACGAATGCAGGGTTATGGGCTTATAATATTGGTGATACCGTTGAGTTTACATCAACAAAACCTTATCGTGTTATTGTTTCAGGTAGAATTAAACATTTTATTTCTGCTTTTGGTGAACATATTATTGGAAAAGAAGTAGAACAAGCGATGCAAGAAGCTACTTTAAATACAACAATAAGGGTTTCAGAATTTACAGTGGCGCCTCAAATAAACCCAAATGAAGGATTGCCATATCATGAATGGTTTGTAGAATTTGAAAATGAACCAGAAAACCTTTCCGCATTAGCGAAAAAAATAGATGAATCGCTTCAAAAACAAAACAGTTATTATTTAGATTTAATAGTAGGCAAGGTGTTACAACCTCTTAAAATCACAAGGGTTAAAAAAGGCGGATTTCAAGGGTATATGAAATCTGTTGGTAAATTGGGAGGGCAAAACAAGATTCCAAGATTATCAAACGATAGAAAAATTGTTGAGGATTTTCCGCACGATAATTAACCCAAATAATAGTATCTTTGACGAGTTAAAAACAGGTATGAGTAATAAAAAACATCATGATAGAACAAGGGCTCAAGAAAGCTCGAATGCCATTGAAAGGATGTACGTTACTATGCGTCATTTATTTAACCGGGGGTTTTATAAACCGATGGGAATTTCTGGCGAAACACTTAGAGAATCATTACTACTTTTAAGACCAGAAATATATGGTTCTATCGGTGATGAAAAAGCAGAATTAGAAGGATTACTTTATGTAATAGATAGGCTTCCTGTAGGTATTGAGGAATGTACTTTTATTAATTTAACAAGTGACGAAGGGTATTCAAATTCTCATTTTAAACCTATTATTCCAGAAAAAAGACGTCGTAATTGCTATAGAATTGATGACGAGCAAATGAATATTGAGATTACACGCGGGCGTTCAGATATTTATGATATTTTAACACATCTTACCTTTCTTTTTGTAGAGTCTCATAAAATAAGTTCACGAGTATTAATTGATGAAGAAGGTACTACGACTAGAGATTGGATAAAACTTGAAAAAGTAGTGTTATCTAAAAAGAAATTAACTCAAGATGAGCGAGAAGTTACTATAACACATGCTGCTAATATTTTAGGTAGAACCTTTAAGGAGTTAACAACCGTTTATAATCAATTTGCAACACCTAAACAGCCAGAGCGTTTTTTACATATAATATATTGGTTAGGTAGGTTAGCAATTGAAGAACAAACAAATGTTAAAAAGAGAACGATTACATTTAGCCCTGTTTTAAGAGAGCGTATAGGACATCATATTCATGGTGAAATTTGGGCCGACTCTATAAAAGATATACTCTTTAAAAACAATCTTTTAGAAAGACCAATACATATTATTAGTGCCAATATGCACAGTGTTATGAATACGCTTTTTATTCCAAATGCCTTAAAAACGATAAGTTCTAAAAAAGATGTTTTTGAGGTTTATGAGTCTTTAAGTAAAAAAGAGAATGAAGATCTTAGAAATAAAGTGACTAAGGAAGCGTTACAAAAGGGCATGATTTATATAAAAGATTCGTCAGGAACCAATATTGATGTTCAAATTTTTGATACCAGTAAGATAGATTATTCAAAAGTTGATATTAAATTAGATGAAATTCTTTTAAATGAAAAGAAACCCGTTATTTTGGTTATGGATTATGCTTTTGGCGAACAGGCTTACGAAACGATTGATGAATTATTGAAACCATACAAATCTAAAGGAAAGAAAATTCATTTAAATGTAGAGTCCTTATCTATTATGGGTAAAGCAGGGATTTTAGAAGGCGGGAAAGGTGATATTATGATTCCCTCGGCACATATATTTGAAGGTACTGCAGATAATTACCCTTTTAAAAATGAATTAAAAAGAGAAGATTTAGAAAATCAAGGTGTTGGTGTTTACGAAGGCGCTATGATAACTGTTTTAGGAACTTCCTTGCAAAACAAAGATATTTTGATTTTCTTTTACAATTCCACATGGAATGTTATTGGTTTAGAAATGGAAGGTGCACATTATCAAAAAGCCATTCAAGCAGCATCTAAAGTACGAGGTAGTATAAGTCCAGATGTAAAAGTAAGATATGCGTATTATGCTAGTGATAACCCCTTAGAAACAGGCGCTACATTAGCCTCTGGAGGTTTAGGTACATCTGGTGTAAGGCCAACCTATTTAATAACAAGAACCATATTAGAACAAATATTTAATTAAATAAAAATTATGAGTAAAGAATCTCCACAACCACAGCAGTCTGAAGAAGTAGATTTAGGGCAGTTGTTTAAACTTATAGGTAATGCTTTTGATCGGTTTTTTAAGTTTATAGGAAGTATTTTTTATAAGCTGTTTTTGGCTTTTGTATGGCTTGTGTTTTTTATTAAAAGACATTTTATAAAATTTGCTATAGCAGGAGTTATAGGGATTGGTTTGGGCGTTTTATTAGAGAAAACATCAGATCCCGTATATAAATCATATATAACATTAAAGCAAAATTATAAGACTGGAGAAAATCTTTATAATTCTATTACATATTATAATGATTTGGTAAAACAAAAAGATTATAATACGTTGGGAAGTGTTTTGGGTATTGAACCCAATAAAGCAATATCTATATTAGATTTTGATATTGAATCTGTAGTAAGTGAAAACGAAAAACTTCAGGAGTTTAATGAATACATTAAAACACTTGACTCGGTAGCTGCTTCAAAAATACAATATGAAAATTTTGTAAAGAACGATATTCCGCATACGCATCAATATCAACAAATTAGCTTAAAATCTAAGGAGAGAAGTAATTTTAAAGCTGTGTTTGATAATATTGTTAGTAGTATAGAATCAAATATATATTTTAAAAGAGAACAAAAAAAGGATCTAGAAGAACTAGCAAATAAAGAACAAATATTAAAAGAAGCCTTAGTGAGATCTGATTCTTTACAAAATACATACAAAAGGGTTTTAGAAAAAAGTTTAGATGGAAAAAAAGGGTCCGAAATAGGCATTACCTTTGAAGGGAATAATGAAAAGGATAAAACCAAAGAATACGATTTGTATTTAAATGATTTGGAATTAAGAAGAGAATTAGTAGGAATTGAAAGAGAGAAACTAGATAAAGAGCATATAATAGAGATTATTTCTAGTAAAAAAGATAGTGGATCAATAGATAACCGAAAAGAATTTTTAGGAAAATTGATTAGTTCTAAATTATATTATGGAATTCTATTAACACTTGCCACTTTTATAGTTTTATTAGGGTTGAATTTTGTTAAATTTTTAGAACGATATAAAGATAAAATATAGTAAATGACTATTTTAATAACAGGAGGTGCAGGATTTATAGGGGCTAATTTTATACCTTATTTTTTAAATCAGAATCCAAATATTAAAATAGTGAATATTGATAAGCTTACTTATGCAGGGAGTCTTTCAAATTTAAGAGATATAGAAAATAATAACCGATATACTTTTGTCAAAGGAGATATTTGCGATAGGCATTTAATTGAAGAACTTTTTACTAAGTACAATTTTCAAGGAGTCATTCATTTTGCTGCCGAATCTCATGTAGATAATTCAATTAACAGTCCTAATGAGTTTATAAACACAAATATTTTGGGAACATTTAATTTAATTGATGTTGCTAAAAACTATTGGATGGAATCATCTTTTAATATAAAAAAAGGATATGAAAAAGCTCGATTTCATCATATATCGACCGATGAGGTCTACGGAACTTTAGGAGAAGATGGTTTGTTTACAGAACAAACACCTTATGCTCCAAATAGTCCTTATAGTGCTTCAAAAGCATCTTCAGACTTTATCGTTAGAAGCTATTTTCATACTTACGGAATGAATGTAGTAACCACCAATTGTTCAAATAACTACGGACTTAAACAGCATGATGAAAAATTAATTCCAACTATTATAAGAAAAGCATTATCTGGTGATGATATTCCAATTTACGGTGATGGAAAAAACATTAGAGATTGGTTATATGTGGAAGACCATTGTAAAGGCATAAATTTGGTGTTTAATAATGGGGGAACTGGAGAAACATATAATATAGGAGGCAACAACGAACGAAATAATTTATATATAGCAAATGTTATTTGTGAGATTCTAGATGAAATAAAACCTAAAGAAGGATCTTATAAAGAACAAATAAGTTTTGTTAAAGATAGACCAGGGCATGATTTTAGATACGCTATTGATGCAACTAAAATAGAAAAGGAGCTAGGATGGAAAGCAAATGAAAATTTTGAAACCGGCATTAGAAAAACCATTAATTGGTATATTAAAAAGTACGGAAGGTTAAATAGTTAAACAGCCATATGGTTATAAAAGTTTACAAAATAGAATATTTATGAATCAAATAAAGTCTCATAAAGATTTAAAAGTATGGCAAGAATCTATGAATTTTGTTGTAGAGGCATATAAAATTTCTGAAAATTTTCCTAAGAGTGAATTATATGGACTCGTTTCTCAAATGAGAAGAGCAGCAGTTTCAATTCCTTCAAATATTGCTGAAGGAGCTGGTAGAAAAGGAGAAAAAGAATTTATTAGGTTTTTATATATTGCTTTGGGGTCTCTTTCAGAAATTGAAACTCAATTAGAGATTGCTTTTAGATTAAACTATATTGGAGATTTAGAAGAAATAAATAAAAGCATTTACTTTATTAGAAAAATGCTAGCAAATCTTATAAAAAGTTTAAAATGAAATGTTATAACCATATAACTTTTTATAACCGTATAACTATAAATTAATGAAAGGTATTATACTCGCAGGAGGATCAGGAACACGTTTACACCCACTTACCAAAGTGGTGAGTAAACAACTGATGCCTGTTTATGACAAGCCTATGATTTATTATCCTTTAACAACATTAATGTCTGCGGGAATTCAAGAGATATTAATTATTTCTACATCTAAAGACACACCAAGATTTAAAGAACTTTTGGGTAATGGCAAAGATTATGGTTGTTTGTTTGAATATGCTGTACAAGAAGAACCTAATGGTTTAGCAGAAGCGTTCCTTATAGCTGAAGAATTTATTGGTAATGATAGTGTTGCTCTTATTTTAGGAGATAATATATTTTACGGTTCAGGTTTGGATAATATATTGCAAAATAATTTTAACCCTCAGGGAGGTGTTATTTTTGCTTATCATGTGCAAGACCCTCAGCGTTATGGTGTTGTCGAGTTTGATGGTAATAATAAAGCCATTTCTATTGAAGAAAAACCCAAAACTTCAAAGTCAAATTATGCTGTTCCAGGTATTTATTTTTATGATAATTCAGTTATAAATATCGCTAAAAATATAAAACCAAGCCAAAGAGGAGAGTTAGAAATAACAGACGTTAATAAGGCTTATTTAAAAGAAGGATTACTTCGTGTTGAAATTTTAGATAAAGGCATTGCTTGGTTAGATACAGGAACGTTTCAGTCACTTATGCAAGCTTCTCAGTTTGTTCAAGTTATTGAAGAACGACAAGGTCAAAAAATAGGATGTATAGAAGAGGTCGCATATAAAATGGGTTATATTGATAAAAGTCAATTACTCAATTTAGCTAAACCACTTCTTAAAAGTGGTTATGGAGACTATCTTCAGCAATTAGTATAGAATATGATAGTTGAAGAAACATATTTAAAAGGGTGCTTTGTTTTAACACCCAAAATCTTTAAAGATGAACGCGGGTGTTTTTTTGAAAGTTTTAATAAAAAAAACTTTGAAGCAGAAACTGGAGTTATTACTGATTTTGTTCAAGATAATCAATCGAAATCCTCAAAAGGAGTTTTAAGAGGCTTACATTTTCAAACAGGTGCATTTGCTCAAGCCAAATTAGTAAGTGTTATTAAGGGTAAAGTATTAGATGTTTGTGTAGATATAAGAAAAGAATCACTAACTTTCGGAAAACATTTCTCAATAATATTAGATGATTCAGAACACAAACAATTATATATTCCTAAAGGATTTTCGCATGGCTTTGTAGTGTTAGAAGATGATACTATTTTCACTTATAAATGTGATAATTTTTATAATAAAGCATCAGAATCAGGTATTTTGTTTAATGATAAAAAATTGAACATTGATTGGGTCTTTCCTGAAAGCCAATTGATAATTTCAGAAAAAGATTTAGAACTTCCTTTATTTGAAATGTTGAATTTTGACGAGATTTTTTAAATGAAAAAAAACCAACAACCAATAATTATATTGATAACGGGCGCTAATGGACAGTTGGGAAAAACTATTCATGAGTTATATTCTAAAAACAAGTTTGGACTAGATTTTAAATTTGTAACAAAAGAAGATTTAGATATCACAGAAGAAGAAGACGTTAAGATTTTTTTTAGTAAAAATAGTTTTGATTATTGCATTAATTGTGCTGCTTATACAAATGTAGAGCAAGCTGAAAAAACACCTGATATGGCATTCAAAGTCAATGCAGAAGGGGTTAAAAATTTAGCTTCTCTTTGTAAAGAGAATAACGTTGTTTTAATACATATTTCAACCGATTATGTGTTTGATGGAGAAAAAGGCGAACCGTATACACCTATTGACATACCAAACCCTATTAATGAATATGGGAAATCTAAATTATTAGGAGAACAATATATTCAAGAAAAATTGAACAATTTTTTTATAGTTAGAACGTCGTGGTTGTATAGTAAAAAATATGGTAAAAATTTTTATAGATCTATTGTTGAAAAGGCTGAAAAAGGAGAAGCGCTTTCGGTAACTATAGATCAAATAGGGTGCCCTACAGATACGGTAAATTTAGCACAATATGTTTTTGATTTAATAACCGATCAAAAAGCGAATTTTGGCATTCATCATTTTTGTGATAAAGAAGTAATGACTTGGTATAATTTCGCTAAACAAATCTTGTCAGAAAATAAATTAAATAATAAAACAAATCTTGTTGAAGCAAGCAAATATATTACTTTTGCACGACGACCAAAATATAGTGTTTTATACAAATCTGAATAAATGAAAAAGAAAAACTTAATTGTTTTTGGGACAAGACCTGAAGCTATTAAAATGGCACCATTAGTTAAAGAATTTTTAAAACATCAAGATCAATTTGAAACTAAGGTTTGTATTACCGCACAACATAGGGAAATGTTGGATCAGGTTCTAGATTTCTTTGAGGTTACACCAGATTTTGATTTAGATTTGATGAAGCCTAATCAAAATTTATATGGGCTTACAGCAGATATTATTACAAATTTAAAACCTATTTTAGAAGACTTTCAACCAGATTATGTTTATGTTCATGGTGATACTACTACGACTATGGCAGCAAGTATCGCGGCTTTTTATTCAGGAGCCAAAGTATGTCATATTGAAGCAGGTTTAAGAACTTTTAATAAGCGTTCACCTTTTCCTGAAGAAGTGAACAGAAGTATTGCAGGGTCCATTTCAGATTATCATTTTGCACCAACTACAACATCACAGCAAAACTTGTTGAAAGAAAATGTTAAAGCAGAAACAATACTAGTAACAGGTAATACGGTTATAGATGCACTTCATTTTAGCTCAAATAAAGTAACATCCAACACGTATTCAGATAATGAGGTAGATACTTTAAAAGAAATTGTAGATTCTTCAAAAAAACTAGTATTAGTTACAGGGCATAGAAGAGAAAATCACGGACAAGGTTTTATAAATATTTGTAGCGCATTAAAGCAAATAGCCTTAGAAAATAACGATGTACAAATTATTTACCCTGTACATTTAAATCCGAATGTGCAAAAACCAGTTTACGAGTTATTATCAAGTGTTGATAATGTAAAGTTAATAGCACCATTATCTTATCCAGCTTTTGTTTGGTTAATGAGTCAATCGTATTTAATTATTACAGATAGTGGAGGTGTTCAAGAAGAAGCGCCAAGTTTAGGAAAACCTGTATTGGTTATGAGGGACACAACAGAACGACCAGAAGCTGTAGAAGCAGGAACTGTGTTTTTGGTAGGGACTAATAAAGATAAAATAGTAACAGAAGCCAATCGTTTATTAAATAACCAAGAAGCTTACTCCGAGATGAGTAAACTACATAACCCTTATGGAGATGGTGCTTCTTGTCAAAAAATAGTTGAATTTATTTCAAAGTTATAATTATGAGTAAGAACCCAAGTGTTGTAATGATTGGTTTAGGGTATATTGGTTTGCCAACAGCGGCGTTAATAGCCCAAAATAAAACCCATGTTTATGGAGTAGATATTAACCCGAGTGTTGTAGAAACAATAAATCAAGGAAAAATACATATTGTAGAACCAGAATTAGATTTGGCTGTAGCGAATGCTGTTAAAGAAGGGTATTTAAAAGCAGGAACAACACCTGTTGAAGCAAATACCTATTTAATAGTTGTGCCAACGCCATTTAAGGCTAAAAACGAACCAGATACTTCTTTTGTTGAAGCAGCAACTAGAGCAGTATTACCATTATTAAAAGAAGACGATCTTTATATTATAGAATCAACCTCTCCTGTTGGAACAACAGAGAAAATGATGCAATTAATATTTGCTGAAAGACCTGAGTTGGAAGGCAAAATTAATATTGCATATTGTCCAGAACGTGTATTACCAGGAAATGTTATGTATGAATTGGTTCATAATGATCGTGTTATTGGTGGTGTGGATGTTAAAGCAACAGAAAAAGCAGTGGCCTTTTATGAACAATTTATAAAAGGGAGTTTGCATAAAACCAATGCACGTACTGCCGAAATGTGTAAATTAGTAGAAAACTCTTCTAGAGACGTACAAATAGCTTTTGCTAACGAGCTATCTCTAATTTGTGATAAAGCAGATATAAATGTTTGGGAGCTTATAGAATTAGCAAATAAGCACCCAAGAGTAAATATTTTACAACCAGGTTGTGGGGTAGGTGGACATTGCATTGCTGTAGACCCCTATTTTATTGTTGCTGAGTACCCTATGGAATCAAAAATTATAGGAAAAGCAAGAGAGGTTAATAATTATAAATCGTTTTGGTGTGCTGAAAAAGTGCAAACGGCTAAATTGGAATTTCAATTAAAACATGGTCGAAAACCTAGCATTGCTATAATGGGCTTAGCCTTTAAGCCAAATATAGATGATTTGCGAGAATCACCTGCAAAGTATATTGCTCAAAAAGTATTACAAAATGCGAATAATGAGGAGTATTTTATTGTAGAACCTAATATTGAGGAACACAAAGTATTTAAGTTAACAAATTACAAATATGCTGTTGAAAAAGCCGATATTATTGTTTTTTTAGTTGCACATAAAGAGTTTAAAATATTAGAATTTCCGAATGATAAAGTAGTATTGGATTTTTGTGGGGTTTTGAAGAAAAAATAAGTTATTTAACAGATATAGACTTTTGAAAAATCAAATAGTTACTTTTTTATTTTTTTGGCTTGGTCAAATCTCCTTTTTTATTTTTAATTTTATTTCCTCGAAGGAATTAAGTACTTCTGAATACGGTGTCTATAGCATTGTTCTTGCTGTAATAATGTTTGGAATGAGGTTTATGGAAGTTGGTATTGGAGATTATTATGTAATCAAGGGAAGTGAAGATAAGTTAAAAACCATTTTTACAATTAATTTGATAAAAGGGTTTGTAATAATGGGTGTGTTTCTGTGCTCTAGTTTTTTTTTAGATGATTTTTATAATTCCAATGTACTATTCCCCTTAATTTTTGCATCCTCATTTATTTTTATTTTAGAGCCGTTAAAAAACCCTATGCTTTATAAGTTTTATAAAGAGAAAAGGATGATTCCTGTTGTAATTACAGAAAGAGCTTCATACTTATTAAGTTCTATTATTGGTATTGTTTTAATGCTATATTTTAAAAGTATTTGGGTTTTAATCTTTATGTATATTTTTTATTTTTCATCTCAAATACTTTTAAGCTATATTTTATTGCCTAATTTTCCGATATCTAAATTTAATAGATCTTATGCCAAAGAAATATTAACTTTTTCGAAACATATAATTGGATTCATTTTATTAACTTATTTTATTAGACAGGGCTTAGATCTGATAATTCCAAAACTAATAGGTATTCCAAATTTTGCGGTATATTCCTTTACATTTTTAATAGGGGTTTCTCCTACTAATTTTTTAATTTATCCATTTAATAAGTTAATTTACCCTATTTATACTTCAGAAGTCATCAATAATTCATTAGGTATGATAGTCAATAAAGTGCTTGTTAAAGTACTTTATTTAATGATATTTTTATCATTGACTATCTATTATTTTTCTCCACTTATCTTAAAGCTCTTAGATCATACTAAACTGTTTGATTACAAACTACTAGGTGCTGTGCTTTTATATGGTTTATTTAGAGGGATAGCAGCAACATTAGGGACGATTTATAAAGCATTGAATCTCCAAAAAAGATACAATAAAGTATTAATAATAGAGGCATTAATAATCTTTGGATTGTTGGTTGTTTTTAATCAAAGTGCAATTATAATCATGATGGTTTTAGGGATTGCAATGGTTGTACACTTAACAGTAGGTCTAATAGTTTTAAGAAGAAGCGTTGAGCTTGATCTCAAAAAACTTATACTTAATATGATGATAGGTTTAATATTAATTTTTATTGAACTATTTTTGTCTAATTATTTTATAATCCCCCTTGTTATTTTAAACGCGTTAATTTTTATGGTGTTGTTAATTAAGTTTTTCACATCATTGAAGCATTATTTCATAAAGTCATAAAAGCATGAAAACAGCAGTTTTAATAAAAAAAACTAGTAGATATCTCTTAAGAGAAATTAAGCATAGTATCTCTAAGAAACCATATTTCCTGAATTACCCTGCAGCTACACTTTGTAACCATAAGTGTGTTATGTGTAATATTCATGAGATAAGAAAAAAAGATGAAGTAGAAATAACAGAATTAGAACAAATTATAACAGACCCTTTGTTTAGTAATGTCGAGTCAATTGGTTTGAGTGGTGGGGAGCCATTTATGAAGAAAGACTTGGTTGAAGTGATTACAACTTTAGTTAAAAACCTAAAAAGCCTTCACCATTTTTCAATTAATAGTAATGGACAATTACCAAATCGAATAAAAGCTTGGCTCCCATTAATACAAGATATTTGCCGTGAGCATAGTGTTGAGTTTAATGTTGTTCTAAGTATGGATGGCGTTGGTGAAGTTCACAATGAAGTTCGCGGTAGGCCTAATGCTTGGGCTCAACTAGAAGATTCATTTAGTCATGTTAAAAACAATGGTTTAACGCCAAGTATTTTAATGACAATTCATAGACGTAACTATAAAGATGTTTTTAATGTTTTTGCTTATAGCTTAAATAATGGAATATTACCTTATTTTGGTGTCGCTACTATAATTGAAAGATTAGGGAACGAAGATATACATGACCAGTTTGCTATAACAAAAAAGGATAGATATTATATTTGGGAATTTTATCAAAATCTGTCAAAAGACAAAAGATTTGGAATAAATAAAAGAATATGGTATGATATGTTGAGTTATCAGCTACTATATGGTCTAAAACGAAGGGCTAGTTGTGTTGCAAAGAATAAGGGGGTGTATTTAAGTGATAGCGGAAAAATATCTTATTGTGGCGTTTATGATAAAGAATTAAAATCATTTGATGAAAAAGTACTTTTAAATCGATTTTTAGATAAAAGAAACGATAAAGAAGTACGACAAAAAATGATAGAGAAGCATTGTAATACTTGTATGCATGATTATCAAAGCAAACCTATGTTTCATGATATATATAGGTTTTTTATAAATGAATATAATATCCCTCAACTTAAAAGAGTTTTTAAAGGTGAGTTTTTCAGAAAAACACATTCGACAGGGCTAAAACAAAAAAAGATAGATAAAGTAGAGAATATATTATTATATGGATGGTTTGGAACAGAAACCACTGGAGATAAAGCTATATATGCATCAATTATAAATTATTTTAAAGGTTATTTTGGAACATCTATTAAGTTTAGCGTGGCAAGTAAAATGCAGGCTTATACAGAACGCACCCTTATTGAATTAGGTATTAATGATGTTAAAATAATAGATATTGAAGCACTTAATAAATCTATAGATTGTTTTGATTTATTTGTTTATTGTGGAGGACCGATTATGGGATATTCAGATTTATATGACCACTATAGAATTGTTAATTCAGCAAATACCTTAGGAAAATATACTATGATATTTGGTGCCGGATTTAGTCCAATAAAAAGGAAATTATACAAAAATGTTGCGCTCTCTTTTATTAAACAAAATGATATAGTTGTTCTAAGAGATAAAGAGAGTTTAGATTCTGTTAATAATAATATTAAAATAGATTTTTCGAGAACAAAAACAGCAACGATAATCGATCCAGCATATAAATGGGTATTAGATCAAAAAATAGAAAAACCTAATAATGTTACTCCTGTGTTAGGTATCTCGTTTAGAGTTTTTCCTAACGATGAATTTTATACTGAAGTTAATAAAACTATAAAAAACAGGATAGATTTGTATATTGATATAGCTAACGAGTTTATTTCGGAGCATGATGGAAATATAATGCTAATCCCTATGAATACTTATCATATTGGTGGTGATGACAGAAAAGCACTTTATCAAATTAAAGAAGGTATTAAAAATAAGGAAAAAGTTGAATTATTAAGCGGCTTCTATTCTCCTATTGAAACTTTAGAAGCCTTTGCTAAGTGTGATTACTTTATTGGAATGAGGTTTCATTCGAGTGTTTTCTCCAATGCCCTAGGAATCCCTACAATTGGAGTTGAGTATGTTTTGCCACAAGGCAAAGTGACAAGTTTGTTTAATGCTTTAGATTTACAAGATAATTTAATCAACATTACCAATTTAGACTACAAGGTGTTAAAAGAAAAGCTAAACTATGTTATGGCTAAAAACGATGAAATAAAAGAGCATTTAAATCAGCAAAACGAAAAATTAAAGGCTAATTATACAAATAGTTTAAATCAAGTTTTAAGAAACTTAAAATAGTTTAAAAGTAGGTCAGTTTTTGTGAAAACAGGTATAAAAATTAATAGACTATTGAAATTGCATAATTTTGTTGCAATACTATTTTTTATATTACTTTTTTTTGGAAAAACATTTACTAAAATTCCAGTTTTTTCTAGTTTATTTCTGTACGATTTTTTGTTAATAATAATTTTTGGATTGTCTTTTTTTAAGATTAAAAGAAAGTTACAGCTTCCAATTATAATTATACCTATTATAATTTCAGTTTTATATTTCATTATTTCAATAATGAAACACTATAATACTGAACACTTAACTTTTGTAATTAGGCAGTATGCAACTTTTATATATATAATCATCGCATATTTTCTAGCAAATAAATTTTTTACATCTAAAGATAGAGTAAATTTAGCTATAAGATTTATTTATTTATTCTCTAAAGTATCGGTAGTGGTACAAAGTGTTTTTTTAATAATTTCATTAATGACGGGTTATTCAAATAATACAGCAGTAGAGGGACATAGGTATATTTCACCAATAGTTGTTTTAGGAGTTATTACCTATGGCGCATATGTTATTGTATATAAAGAGAAATTATTATTTAAACTTGTTTCTGTAATTCTTACATTTATTTTACTGTTTAGTACTGGACATGCGTCTGCCTTTTTGAGCTTTCTGGTTATTCTACTTTTTAATTTTTTTCTAAAGATTAACATAAAGCAAAGAGTAATAGGTATAGTTGTTGTAATTCTATTAATAATGTTCTTGTATGCTTTTCCTCAATTTAGGGACGTTAATGCCTCATGGAGACTTATTTATTGGGGGCATGTTATAAATAACATTTTTTTAGAAAACTTTTCCTTATTTGGCAATGGGTTTGGAGAACCTTACTCAACCTATGAATTTGCGATTGGATTAAATAAAACCCATAATTCATATGTTCTTGCTAATACATATAAACCATATTCAAGGTGGTTAATAGGTCCGCATAATTCATTTCTAACAATTATGTTTCATATTGGGTTTTTGCCTACGCTTTTACTTTTTTTACCTGTAATAAGAATATTTAAAAAGTTATTTTATACAGCTAAATTTAATAATGATTTAAAATTTTTGATGATGTCATTTTTGGGATTGAGTATATGGGTTGCTTTTAATGTTATTTTAGAGTTACCCCATTCATCACTTTACTTTTGGTTATTATTTTTTACACTTAGTTATTATTATAAGTATTGTTATATTTTAGAAAAATGAAAAAAATATTATTTGCAGTTCAATTACCTCCACCTGTTCATGGAGCCTCTCTAGTCAATAAAACTTTAGTAGATAATGAAAAAATTAAATTAAAATACGAGTTAGATATATTGGAAATACAATTAGCTAATAATATGGAAGATTTAGGTGGTTTTTCGATTAGAAAAATTATCAATGCGTTTAATATTTTTTTCAAGCTTTTCAAAAAATTGTTTAAAAATAATTATGATTTAGTGTATTTTACACTATCACCTTTAGGTTTTGCTTTTTATAAAGATGTAGTTTTAATTTTTATTATAAAGTTATTTAAAAAAAAAATTGTATTTCATTTACACGGAAAAGGTATTAAGGATGAGTTAAAATCTAGTTTCAAAAAAAAAATATATCAAAAAGTATTTAAGAATACTAATGTTATTCAATTAGCAGAAGTTTTATATAATGATATTAAAGATGTTTATAATGAAAAACCATTTATTCTACCTAATGGAATAATTAATTCAAAAGTTGTAAGTCTTCATAATAAAAGAGAAAATAAAATCCCGACTTTTATCTATTTATCAAATTTAATGAAAGATAAGGGGGTTTTAATTTTTCTTGAAGCTATATCAAAAATCCAAAATAAAGAAAAAGAATTTCAAGTTTATATTCTAGGCCCTTCAGCAGACATCACAATTGAAGAAATAAGATGTTTTATAGCAAAACACGATATCAATAATGTTGAGGTTGTAGGTTCAGTTTATGGAGAAGATAAATATGTCTATTTAAGAAAATCTGATATTTTTGTTTTGCCTACTTACTACAGAAACGAATGTTTCCCATTAACAATACTGGAGGCTTTTCAAGCAGGTTTAGCGATTATTTCAACAGATAATGGTGCTATTCCAGACATAGTTAAGGATGAAGTTAACGGTTTTATTATACCTATGAAAGAAGTAGATTGCTTAGTAAATAAAATGATATACTTAATGGAAAACAAAGAAGTATTGGAAACTATAAAGTCTGCAAATTTATTAAAGTTTCAAGAAAACTATACAGAAGAGATTTTTATTGACAATTTTATAAAAATAATGGATTGCATTTTAATAAATAAAGAATGAGTATAGTTAGATTTAATAAGTTAAAGTTTGACAAGTTACTGGATATACAGCAAAGAACAATAGATTCTAAAGATCGTCCAGAAGTTTTGAATAAAGTTAGAAAACTACTTTTTTTTCTTTTAAGAGAAGGTGTTTTTAGAACATTATCAAAAATAAAATCAAAAAAAAATAAAGATTTAATTCTTAATAAAGCACTCACGTTAATAACAGTAGAGCATGAAGAATCTATTTATGTAAATTATAGTACCCAGACCACCAATAACTCAGATAATTATATAATTAATAATATTTTTTATTTGCTTGAAGAACAGGTCAAAATAACTGATATAAATAATGAGGATATATTCAATCAGTTTGTTTATCATAAAAATGATAGTGTAAAGACTATTGAGCTTGAACTTGTTTCTCAAGTCCCGTCAATAAACAACCAATCTAAAGGTGTTTTTATTTATGGTTTAGGAGATTATTCTCGGGTATATGTAGCCCGAAACATTTCAAAAATTCCCAAAATTTGCTGCGTAGATTATAGTTATAATCTTGCGACATATTATAAAGATAAATTCAATTATGATGATTATTGTTTAGTAGCAGAAGATAGCTACCCTAAATTGGTAAAAACGAAATATCCTTTAGCGATAATAGCAACGTATCATTCAGATCATACAAGAATTGCAAGGGAAATATTTGAGAAAAACCCTAATACATTAATATTTATAGAAAAACCCCCCTGTGTTACCATTGACGATATTAAAACATTACTAAGTTTATATAGTCAAAATGCAAAAATTGAAATAGGGTATAATAGACGATTTATACCTTTAAACAAGGAAATTAGAGATTTGATTTATGACAAACAAAAGGTAATTAGTATTTCGGTTAAAGAAATTTTAATCAATGATAATCATTGGTATTTTTGGCAGAATCAAGGAACTCGAATTACAGGAAATTTAACACATTGGATCGATTTATCTATATTTTGGATAAACGGAAGCCCAAAAGAGGTAAATTTGATTGCTAGTCCGTCAGAAGATGAAACCATTGCAGTATCAATATTGTTCTCGGAAGGGTCTTTGGTAAATATTACTGTTTCAGATAAGGGAAGCTCATTACGGGGTGTACAAGAACGCATTGAAATAAGAACAGTTGATGAGACGTTATTAATTGAAGATTATGTGAAATATACAAGATTATGTAGTAATGGAAGAAAGATAGTTAAGCGAAAATTTATGAGAATAAAAGGGCATGATGCAATGTATCAACACTTGATAAAAGTGTATAATAATAAGGAAACTATTCAATACTCGAAGAAAGATTTAATTTATTCCGGATTAACAACATTTTATATTTCAGAAATGTACAAGAATGGTTTTCGAAACCTTGATATTGATAGTAAAATTAAATCATTTTATAATTAGATATAGGTTTATGCTTTTAAATTTCGTAACTAAAAGTCATAAAAAATTAATTTTAACAATTTTTAAATATTACTTGAGTGCTTGCTAAATGTTTGAAGTTTTTTCAAATTCATAATTTGATAATATTATTGACTTTTTTAGTTCCATCTGGATTTTATAATTTAAGTGGAGGTATTATCGCTGTCATATTCATTGTTTGGATGTTTGAAAAAAAATACCTTTTGATTCAAAGTAAGTTGACTCCAAATGTTATTCCAGTTGTGTTGTTTTTCTTGCTTTTTATGTTCAGTCTAACATATACAAAAGACATTAACAATGGAGTAAATGAAATTGGGCAACATGTGGGACTACTCATTATACCTTTAATTTTTGTGACTTTAAACCTTTCGTCATCTTTTATAAAAAAAATAAAAAAATACTTTGTAATATCAACAATTACTTTTGTTCTTATTGCAGATTTGTATTCCGTAGCGGATATTTTATTTACAGGCATTTCATCGGTTCACGTAAATGAAAGTTTTTACTTTAAATACTTTAGCTTTGGATTAACACGTGTTTTTAATGATTGGCATCCAACTTATGTGTCCTTGTCATTAGTTATATCTTTTATTTATGTATTGGAACTAAAGGATGATTTTTTTTTAGCATTTAGAATTGCTGCATTTTTTGTTATAGTAAGTAATGTTTATTTACTAAACTCTTTAATTGGGATACTGACTTATATTATCGTGTTATTATTTTATGTTTATCAATATAGTAAGTACATCCTTTTACTTTTAATAGCTTTTATTTTTTTAATATTTATAACCGTACCTCTTGGGATTAGTAAATTAAATAAAATCTCTGAAATGGAAATTTATGCATCCGACAAAGAAGGCGATAAAAACACTTTGAATTTAAGACTGGCTAAATGGAAGACAAGTTTTAATATTTTTATTAAACATCCCATTTTTGGTGTTTCTCCAGGGGACAATAGAAAGGCTCTCTTAAATGGTTATATTCACAATAAGTATTTTTTTTGTGCTGAAAAAAAGTTTAGTCCACATAATCAATATCTTTATATTTTAACATCTTTTGGGGTCTTTGGAAGTTTAATCTTTTTATGGGCATTCATAGTGCCTTTAAATATAAGGTTTACCAGAGAAAGAGCTTTGTTTACTCTGTCTTTCAGTATTTTCTTTTTGACAGAGGATATTTTAGAAAGGCAACAAGGATTATTTTTATGGGTTCTCTTATATTCTTTGTATTTAAATGATGAAAAAAAGATTATATAAAACATTACGTTTTGTGAAAAATTTATTGCAAAGAATATATCTTTGTTTGTAGTATTTAAAATTACTTAAGATTCTATGAGAACGAATAATTTGATGATAGTACTGGTTTTATTAATGTCTTTTAGTAGTTGTATAAATTTAGATCAAAATGTTTTAGATGGTAATTTAATAAAGAATGGTGAATTTGATGAATGGGATGAATTTTGGAAACCGTCTAATTGGAAAGTTTATAATGAAAACAAAAATATATATGTTCGACCATATGAGGAGTTATCTGTTCAAAACTGTGTTTCAATTTATAAAAACAATGTTGGAGAACAATATATATATCAAAATATAAAAGTCAAGAGGAATACCTTTTATTTTTTATCTGCTGAGATGGTTGTAAATTTGAATAATATTTGTGGAGGCATCTATGTTTTTAGTGCAGAAGAGGATAAGTTATTGGGGAAAAATGAATCGGTTTTTAAAAATGAGACAAAATCAATTAAGTTATTATTTAATTCAGACAAGGCGGATGTTGTTTCAATAAAAGTTGGGTTTGTAGAAAGAGAAGGGTTAAAAGGAAATATCAATGTGTGCAGTATTACCCTTACTGAATCAGATTATCAGCATAATAATTTGTTTGAATCAAAAGAAGCTAACGACCTTGTTGAATTATTAAAGCTTAATTTCACAAATAAGAAGGAATTTAATCGTTCAGTTGAGGTGTTGGCAAAGTTTGTTAACACTGTGCTTTTGGCAGGAAGAAGAAAAGATACAGTTGGGATGAAGGGTTTAAAAAAATTACAGAGAGTTTTTAAGTCTTCTAGTTTATTGGATGAAATTTTTTTTAATTCATCAAATGAAGACATTATAATTGCCTATGAACAAAAAGTTACATATTTATTACGAGAAGTTTTAATGCTGTTTAATATTGATAGTTATGTGGTTGATTTTTGGAAAGAGGATAAAAGAACACATACCTTTTTGGAATATTATAACCCTTTTGAAGAAGAGAAGTATAATTTTATAGATCCCTTTTTTAATATTATTCTTCAAACTAAAGAAAGAAATTTGGAAGATCTTGTTAAATACTCCACAATAAAAGAAATGGGAGGTATTTATAGCTCAATTCAATTATTCTCAAAGAGGGTGAAAGGCTCTAAAATGACAAATAATAAAAATTATAATTTAACATATCCATTTTAATTAGATGAAACAAGTAATACAAAATTTTAAGACAGGAGAATTATATGTTGATGATGTACCAAAACCATCTATAAGCAGAGGTATGGTATTAGTTGAAAATAAATTTTCATTGATTAGTGCAGGTACAGAAAGAGGAACAGTAAAAGTTGGTAAGGCTAGTCTATTAGGGAAAGCCAAACAACGTCCAGATTTAGTTGCTCAGGTGATTCAAAACGTTCGGAAGGAAGGTTTAAAGGCGACTATGGATAAAGTTAAAACGAAGTTAGATTCGTTAAAAGCCTTAGGGTATAGTACTTCTGGTATTGTAAGTGCTTCAATGGATACTAATGGCGTTTTTAACGCAGGAGATCGTGTTGCCTGTGCCGGACAGGATTATGCATCACATTCAGATGTTGTTGGGATTCCTCAAAATTTGGTTGTAAAAATACCCGATAATGTGTCTTTTGAAGATGCGAGTTTTACAACATTAGGAGCAATTGCGCTTCAAGGGGTAAGACAAGCTAATCCCTCTTTAGGTGAAAATATATGTGTTATAGGCTTAGGTTTATTAGGGCAGCTTACTACTCAATTATTAAAGGCAAATGGCTGTAAAGTTTTTGGAATAGATTTGTCACCAAATTTAGTAGACTTAGCTAAAACAAGTAGTGGTGCTGATGAAGCAATGTTACGAAGTGAATCTAATTTAATGTCATCCATTGATGGTTTTACCAAAGGCTATGGTTTTGATAAAGTAATCATTACTGCAGCAGCGCCAAGTAATGATCCTATCGAATTATCGGCTGTTATTTCAAGAAAAAAAGGACAGGTTATAGTGGTTGGAGCTGTTAAAATGGATATTCCAAGAGACCCTGATTTTTATAGAAAAGAACTTGATTTAAAAATGTCTTGCTCTTATGGACCAGGTCGCTATGACGTATCTTATGAAGAAGACGGTAATGATTATCCTTATGCGTATGTTCGTTGGACAGAACAACGAAATATGGAAGCTTTTTTAAATTTAATTGCCCAAGGTCGTGTTAATTTAAAACCTCTAACAACTCATGTTTTTGATATAGTAGAAGCAGAAAAGGCTTATGATATTGTTTTAGGAAAAGTTGTAGAGCCCCATATTGGGATACTTTTAAAGTACACATCTAGTGAAGAGGATAAGAATAAAACAAAATACAGTGTAAACTCAAATTCAATCAATCAAATTAATGCGGGTTTTATAGGAGCAGGAAGTTTTGCTCAAAGTTATTTAATACCTCATGCTAAATCTTTTGGTGTATCATTGGATACAGTAGTAACCACAAAAGGGATTACCTCGAAAAACGTTGCTCAGAAATTTAGCTTCAATAATTCTTCATCCAATTCAGAAGATGTTTTTTTAAATAAAGAGATAAATACTGTGTTTATAGCCACTCCTCATAATTCACATGCTGATTATGTTATTGAAGCTTTAAATGCTAATAAAAATGTATTTGTAGAGAAGCCTTTGGCTATGAATTACGAAGAATTAGAGATCATAAAAGAAACATTTAGTAGAGGTAATGTTAAGCTTATGGTAGGCTTTAATAGAAGATTTTCCCCTGTATCTAAAGCTATAAAGAAAGAATTTATTAATATTGGCGAACCTATATTTGTTAATATTAGAGTTAATGCAGGGTTTATTCCTAAAGATCATTGGACTCAAAATGAAAATTTAGGAGGAGGAAGAATTGTTGGAGAGATGTGCCATTTTATTGATTTGATGCAGTTTTTCACAGGCGCTAAGCCTATTAATGTTTACGCTGATTGTATTAACACAGATAATACTAAAATTAAGCCTGATGACAATATTTCAATTACGGTAAAATTTGATAATGGTTCAGTAGGTAATTTAGTGTATTTAGCAAATGGAGATAAGTCGCTTTCAAAAGAGTTGATTGAAGTGTTTGCTGGTGGTAAAATTGGTAGAATACACGATTTTAGATCAGGAGATTTACATATTGCTAATAAGCAAGTTAAATTGAAATTAGATGGAAAAGGGCATAAAGAAGAAGTTTATGCTTTTTTAGAGTCTCTTAAATCTGATGAGAGTCCAATTGATTTTGAGTCAATATATTTGACTACAAAAACGACTTTTAAAATAATTGATAGTTTACGAACTGGATTACCTCAAATGATTGATTAGATTTTTATCAAAATACAACCCCAATAATGCACAAGTTGTTTTATTAATTATACTAGCAATATTTATTCCTTCAGGATTTTACAATGTTGAGGGAATAATAATTTCATTATTATTTGTCAACTGGCTTTTATTTATAAAAGGCTGTAAAACAATAAGTAATATTCCCGTTGGCACAGTGCTTTTAAGTTTGTTTTTCGTAATGTATTTAGTGGGTTTTTTCATAACTGACAGCATCAATCTTCAATTAGAGGCAACAACCAAACATTTAGCATATTTTTTTTCTCTTATTGGCATAGAGCCATCTAAAAATCAGCTTGATAATATAAAAAAAGGATTCATTTGGGCTACGTTATTATCTGTTTTGTTTGCTTTTGGATATGCTTTTTTTGATTATTTAATCACTGGAAAAAGTACAGTTTATGTTAAAAGTTCTGTCCAAAGTAAATTCTATTATTATGGGCTTACAAGAGTGTTTAGGGATTGGCACCCAACATATGTTTCTCTTTTTTACAACCTCTCATTTATTTTTGTATACAATATATATATTGAGAATAAAAAATATATCATAGCTGGAGTATTTGTTATAATTTTATTTATAAGTATTTTTCTTTTAAATTCCTTTATTGGGATTTTAAGTGCAGCAGGTATTGTTTTTCTTTATTTTATTTCATCGATAAGGGGGGGGGAAGAATGGTCGTTATACTTGTTTTTGTCGGATTGCTGTTTTCATTTTAACCCTTTTAAGCTTAGCAAGATTGATAAGTTTAAATCCACGAAAATTAGTGTTGTGGACACAAAAGAGGAAAGGAATATTTTGAATTTAAGGTTGGTGAAATGGCAGACTTCTTATGATCTTTTTAAAACAGCTCCTAGTCTTGGTGTCTCCGCAGACGATTACAGAGAAAAAATGGTTGAGTTATATAAAAAAGATGGTTTTAGTTATGCTGCGGATAAAAGATTCTCTTCTCATAACCAATACTTAAATATCTTGTCAAGTTTCGGAATAGTTGGGTTCATATTGTTTTTGACAATTATTATTTACCCCTTGAGATTTGGAGGTGAGATGTCTCTGTTTTTACTAATTTTTTCATTGTTTTGTTTAACAGAAGACATTCTTCTTAGGCAACAAGGACTTGTGTTTTTCTGTTTTTTTTATAGCCTATTACAATTAAAAAGTGGAGCAGAGCATGAAATTTAAACTTATATATTTCTCTGTTTTCTTGTTAGCTTTAGATTTTCTGCTTTTAGTTTTATTAGGAAAAACATATACTAAGTTTTTAGTTTTCCCTCCTTATTTTTATGCGCACGATACAATTTTAATATTGGCAACTTTAACCCCTTTAATTCGTTATAATAAACATGAAAACAGGATAAAGAGTGTTGAAATATTGTTCCTACTAGCACTGGTTTATTTGGGTATTTCTCTTTTTAATATTGAATTTGAAATAAGAAATAAAGGCTATTATATGTTTAGGCAATTTGCGGTTTTTGGATACCCAATTCTTATATATATTATACTGAAGCAACTTTATTCTATAAAGAAAGCAGCTTATTATTTCATTAGATCAATTAATTTATTTGGTTTTCTATGTCTTCTTGTACAGGTATTATATATTTTATATTATTGTTTTTCAGAAGGAGAACATCCATTTTTCGAGAGGAATTACTATTCTCCAATGATAATTATGGGTTTGTTAGTATTTGGGAGTTACATACTAATAAAAGTAAAAAACCCATATTTAAAGTTCCTTTTTTTTGTTTTTAATTTTTTTATAGCATTGTCTACTGGTCATGATTCGGTTTATTTAAGTCTTTTAGTTATAAGTTTTTCATATCTTTTTTTGAAAAGCAAAAAAAGAATTAGAATTTTTATTGTAATGGTGTTTTTATTGATAGGCTTATTAGTGATGATTTATATTCCATCCTTTTCAGATGTAAATATGCAATGGCGAATAATTTATTGGAAAGATTGCTTATTAAGACTGTCTAATAATTATTTAATTTTTGGAGAAGGGTTTGGTGTACCATATTTGTCGTCACAAACAGTTATTAATCTCAATAATTTAATGTTATCTTATAGTCATAATGTGCAAATAATTGGAGACGAAAACTATTTAATAGCACCTCATAATTCGTTTCTTTCTATGTTTATACATATAGGGGTTCTGCCTGTGCTGTTTTTTCTTTATCCGATAATCAGAGTTCTTCTTTGGTTTGACTTTGTGAAAAATAAAGAATCTTTATTTTTAATATTATGTTTAATTGGTATGTTGGTTTTCTCCTTTTTTAATGTTATTCTTGAACTACCACATTCATCATCTATTTTTTGGGTTGTCTATTTTGTATTAATATTTAAATTAAATAAAGAAAGTGAAGGATCAATATTATCTAGAAAGTTTTAAAAAACTATCGACTTATTGCGAAACAGAACAGTTTAAAGGCTGGGATCCTTACGATGGGTTAAATAGCTGGGTTATTCAACAAACACCATTAGGGAAGTCGCGATTTTTTAGGTTGGGGTGGATACAGATGTTTAAAAGAAGCCCAATTAATTTAAGAAGCTTATTTGGCATAGAAAAAGATTATAACCCTAAGGGGTTAGGACTTTTTTTAACTGGTTATTGTAATTTGTATAAAGTTGAAGCCAAACAAGAATATTTAGATAAAATTAATATATTGGCTAATCAGCTTTTAGAATTAAGGACAAAAGGATATACTGGTGCTTGTTGGGGGTATAATTTTGATTGGCAAGCTAGGGCTTTCTTTCAACCAAAATTCACACCAACTGTTGTTGCTACCACATTTATTACTGAAGCATTATTAGAAGCCTTTGAGATAACAAAGAATAAGGAGTATTTGGATACAGCTATAAGTTGCTCTAAGTTTGTTTTAACGGATTTGAATAAATCTTATGATGAAAACGGAAACTTTACACTTTCATATTCCCCTCTAGATAATACACAAGTTTACAATGCTGGGTTATTAGGAGCTAAACTACTTTGTCTTGTTTATAAATATAATAAAGACACTGAGTTGTTAGTGAACGCAAAAAAAATTGTAACTTATGTTTGTGATAAACAAGGAATTGATGGGGCATGGACATATGGCACATTACCTTTTCATCAATGGATAGATAATTTCCATACAGGTTACAACTTGGAATGTATTTATACCTATCAGAAAATATCCAGAGATATTTCTTTTGCAAAGAATATAGAAATTGGGTTAGATTATTATTTGGACATCTTCTTCACATCTAAAGGCATTTCTAAATATTATAACAATCAAATGTTTCCTATAGATATTCACGCTCCAGCACAATTAATAGTTACTTTAAGTAAATTAGGAAGACTTAATGAAAATAAGGAATTAGTAAATAAGGTTTTAAAGTGGACTATAGACAATATGCAGTCCGATAAGGGTTATTTTTATTATCAAAAAAAGAATCACATAACATCAAAAATCCCTTATATCCGTTGGGCTCAATCTTGGATGTTTTATGCTTTTAGTTATTATTTTTTAGAGGAAGAATAGAAATGAATTGTATTTTTACAATTCATTTCTATTGAGAATAATTTATGGAACAAATCAACATACTAAATACAAGCATTCACAATCTTACAATGAATGAAACTCTTCATCGGGTTAATGAAACTATAGCAGAAGGAGAACAAATACATCACGTAGTTGTTAATGCAGGGAAAATAGTAGCCATGAAATCTGATTTGAAACTTAGACAAAGTGTTAATGAAAGTGATTTGATTAATGCAGACGGACAAGCGGTTGTATGGGCGTCAAAATTTTTAGGTAAGCCATTGAAAGAGCGTGTGGCAGGAATAGATCTTATGATTAATCTTGTAGAGTTAGCGCATAAAAAAAATTATAAAATATTTTTCTTCGGAGCAAAGGAAGAGGTCGTTAAGACTGTAGTAGATAAATACATAGATCAATATTCTTTAAATATTGTAGCAGGTTACAAAAATGGTTATTTTAAAAAAGAAAAAGAACAGGATATTGCGAGAGAAATAGCCAACAGCGGAGCAAATATTTTGTTTGTTGCTATTAGTTCGCCTACAAAAGAGAATTTTTTATACGAAAATAAGGAGTTACTTAAAAATGTAAACTTCATAATGGGAGTTGGTGGAAGTTTCGATGTTGTTTCTGGTAAGGTAAAACGAGCACCATTATGGATGCAAAACTATGGTCTAGAATGGTTTTATAGATTTGCTCAAGAACCAAAACGCATGTGGAAGCGTTATTTAGTTGGGAATAGCAAATTTATAGGATTGGTTCTTAAAGAAAAACTTAAAGGAACTAATTAATGCTTGTTTATTTTTAATTAATAGATTAATCATCCAACATTATCAAAAAAAGAAGTAATCATATTAAAGTTATTCCATTAAATTTGTTATGTAAATTTATTGATTGTTAAAAACTAATAATATTGAAAAAAGTTTTAATAACAGGTGCAGCAGGATTTTTAGGTTCGCATTTATGCGATCGATTTATAAATGAAGGGTTTCATGTTATAGGTATGGATAACTTTATTACGGGAGATAAAAAAAATATAGCACATTTAAATGACCATCCTAATTTTGAATTCATAGAACACGATGTAACAGAGTTCATAAAAATTGAAGGTAATTTAGATTATATTTTACACTTTGCATCTCCGGCAAGTCCAATAGATTATCTTAAAATCCCCATACAAACCCTAAAAGTGGGGTCATTAGGTACTCATAACCTTCTAGGATTAGCTTTTGCTAAAAAGGCAAGAATGCTTATCGCTTCAACTTCAGAAATTTATGGAGATCCTTTGGTGCACCCTCAAACAGAAGATTATTATGGCAATGTAAATACGATTGGTCCAAGGGGCGTTTATGATGAAGCAAAGCGTTTTCAAGAATCCATAACCATGGCATATCATAGATTTCATGGTTTAGAAACACGTATAGTTCGTATATTTAATACTTACGGCCCAAGAATGAGACTTAATGATGGACGTGTTATCCCAGCTTTTATGGGGCAAGCATTACGAGGAGAAGATTTAACGATATTTGGGGATGGTTCTCAAACAAGATCGTTTTGTTATGTGGATGATCAAGTAGAAGGTATTTATCGTTTATTATTGAGTGATTATGCGTATCCAGTAAATATAGGAAATCCACATGAAATTTCAATAAAAGAATTTGCTGAAGAAATAATTAAGCTTACAGGAACGAATCAAAAAGTAATTCATAAAAATTTACCAATTGATGACCCCATGCAAAGGCAACCAGACATCTCTTTAGCAAAAAAAATACTAAATTGGGAGCCGAAAGTTGATAGAACAGAAGGTTTAAAAATAACATTTGAATATTTTAAAACCTTATCTCAAGACGAGTTATTTAAGAGCGAGCATAAAAATTTCAAAAAACACATAAAAAAATAATTGAATACTTTCAAACAAGGTAGATACTCAGGGTTTTTAAAACCAATGTCATACTTAATAGATTTAAGTATCATAATTGGTACGATTTTTTTGTTTGATATTAATTTAAATAACAGATATATATTCATCTTATATGTATCTATATTTTGGTTAATTATAGCCTTTAAAAATCAGTTTTATGAGGTGCAGCGTTATACTAAGATCATTCAAATAGTTACTTTATTATTGAGTCAAACATTTTTTTTCTTTATTGTTTTGTATGCTTTTATAGGGTTTTTTAAACAACCAAATATTAGTAGATTAGCTTTGGTTAATTACCTACTTTCTGTTTTTGCGTTAATAACCTTTTTTAAATTTTTATACTTTTTTATTTTAAAGAAGTATAGGGCTGCATTAGGAGGGAATTTAAGAGATGTCGTCGTAATAGGAGATACTGAAAAGACCAGACAACTCATAAAAATTTTTAATACAGAACTTCATTTTGGATACAAGTTTAAAAAACAATTTCGAGTTCAAGATGATAACTTTTCATTGCAAACATGTTTTAGTTATATCATAGAAAATAATATTAATGAAATATACTTTTCTGTTACTGAATTATCTAATAAACAAATTAATAGATTAATTGATTTTGCAGATAATAACTTAAGAGAGTTAAAATTTATACCAGATAATAAAGATATTTATTCTAAAAAACTTAAGTATGAATATTATAATTATATCCCAATTCTATCAATACGATCAATACCAATTCAAGACCCCATTAATAAAGTAACAAAAAGACTTTTTGATATTTTGCTTTCGTCAGCTATTATTGTTTTTTTACTATCATGGTTAACACCTATTTTGGCAATATTGATTAAATTAGAAAGTAAAGGCCCTGTGTTTTTTAAACAAACAAGAAATGGCTTTAACTATAATGAATTTGATTGTTATAAATTTAGATCTATGACGCCTAATGAAGATGCGAATTTACAACAAGCAACCAAAGGAGATATGCGAATTACAAGAGTTGGTAAATTTATACGTAAAACAAGTATTGATGAATTACCTCAGTTTTTTAATGTGCTTTTTGGAGATATGTCTGTGGTTGGACCAAGACCACATATGGTAAGACACACCAATTTGTATGCTGAAAAAATTGATAAATTTATGGTGCGCCATTTTGTTAAGCCAGGTATTACTGGCTTAGCTCAAATTAGTGGTTTTAGAGGAGAAATAGAACAAGATAAAGATATTGTGAATCGTGTGAAATATGATATTTTTTATATTGAAAACTGGTCTTTACTTTTAGATTTAAAAATATCTATACAAACTCTATTAAATGCTTTTAAAGGAGAAGAGAAAGCATATTAATAACGTTATGCAACCTTTAGTTTCTATTATAACGCCCATGTTTAATTCTGAAGCTTTTATTTCAGAAACAATAGACAGTGTTATTATTCAAACGTATAAAAATTGGGAGTTAATATTAATTGATGATAATTCAAAAGATAAAACGCCTGGAATCGTTCATGAATTCATTAGAATACATCCGAATATAAAGCTTCTTAGAAACGAAACAAATCAAGGAGCAGCCATTTCTAGAAATAAAGGAATCGATTTTGCAAAAGGAGACTATATAGCTTTTTTAGATGCAGATGATTTGTGGAAACCAGAAAAACTAGAAATACAAATAGCATTTATGCAAACTAAAAATTGCGATGTATGCTATTCTAGTTATGAATTGATAAACGAAAAAGGTGGGATTTTAAACAAAAAAGTAAAAGCTCTACCTCAATTATCATATAACAAGCTTTTAAAAAGTAATTACATTGGTAATTTAACTGGAGTATATAACGCCAAAGCATTGGGTAAAATAAAGACGCCTGATTTACGTAAACGTCAAGATTGGCTGCTATGGCTATCAGTTATTAAAAAGTCTGGTAAAAACGCTCTAAGCATTCAGGAGTCATTATCTTATTATCGTGTTCGAGATAATTCAATGTCTTCAAACAAATTGAATTTAATTAAATATAATTATTTGGTTTATAAAAAAGGCTTGGGGTTTTCTACAATAAAATCAATGTATTGTATGCTTGTCTTTTTAAAAGAACACTTCTTTGTGAAATCGAAACAAACTGTTTCTATAAATAAGATTTAAACTGTTTTAGTTTACCTCTATTCGAGCGATCTAGTTTTTCTTTTTTTTCGAAAATCACTTTTAAATTGGGTTCTAAATATTTAGAAATGGCAGTTTTTATATTATTTTTTTCTTTTTCAGTAAGTATATCTAAACTAACATAACTAATTATAAACGTATCAAGTTTTAGCTGTTCAATAATAAATTCTTTTACGTTAGCACTATCTTCAATAATAGTTTTAGTCACATAGTAAAAGGTTAAACCAGCAGCTTTTTTTCCGCTAGGTAAAACAACAATATCATTAGTTCTTCCTATTAATTTTTCAAGAATGGGTTTTTCAGGAGTACTTATTTTAGAGAAACTTCCAATATCTCCCAAGTCGTATCGAATAAATGGATGTGCTTTATTATAAAGCGATGTAATAACAACTCGCCCTTCTTCGCCGTAAGGCAAAGGATTGTTTTTGTCATCTAGAATTTCAACAAATAAATCTTCATTGTTAATGAGCCATTCCTTTTTTTTATTTGGAAAAGCAATCAAACCCAATTCGGCAGCGCCATATTCGTTAATAATTGGAACTCCAAGTTGGTTTTCTAAAAGCGTTTTATCTTCTTCAAAAAGCATTTCAGAAGTTACAATACAAGCTTTAAATGACGGACAAACAGTTTTAAGAACAATATTTTTACGTTCTAAATATTTTGTAAATTGAACTATAGAACTGGTGTAACCATTAATATAATCGAAATGAGTCGATTTAAATTTTTCAAGATTTTTTTCAAATTGTTCGTCACTTAAATCGAAAACTGAAAATCGAAAACGCTTGCTTAAAGCATCTTTAATGCGTTCTTTATAATAGCCTATTTTGTTTAACGGAATGCCGTAAAATCGGGCTTGTTTAGAAGTGTTAAAATCTAAAGCGAACCAACTATATTTGTCAATAAAACCAGCCCAAGTTAAGGCATGACAAAATTTGTCTTTTGCGAAAATAAATGGGTCCCCAGAAGAACCAGAAGTTTTATGTATATGAATATTTTTTGTTGTAAAACCTTTTGAAAGTCTTTGTTGCAAAGGTTGTTGTAAATCGCGTTTTGTCATTATTGGAATGCTATTCCAATCTTGTGCATTGATTCCTTTAGCAAAAGCTTTATAAAACGGGTTATGTTTTAAATGATAGGTAACAATGTCTAGCTTTTTAGCTTCAATATGAGCTATAAAATTAGTTTCCTTTTTATTCTGAATAGTTTTCAAAAAACGTTTAGCTTCGTCTATTGGGAAGCCTTTAAATTTTAAAGAAAAATCGAATAAATTCAAGGTAAATTATAATTTTTGTAAAGTAAATAAAAAATATTCGTGAATTGGTGGCATTAATTTTATTTTTGCAATTGTATAAAACGATAATTTGTTATTTCCTGTATAAGGGGAATCTAAATAAATATAATAAAACAATGAATATTTTAATTCTAGGTTCAGGCGGAAGAGAGCATACTTTTGCTTGGAAAATTGCTCAAAGTCCATTATCTAATCAATTATTTGTAGCACCTGGAAACTCAGGAACTGCAGAAATAGCTACCAATGTAAATATTGGGGTGACCGATTTTGATGCTATTAAAGCATTAGTTTTAAAAGAAAACATTGATATGGTTGTGGTTGGACCAGAAGATCCATTGGTAAATGGTGTTCACGATTATTTTTTAAATGATGATGCTATTAAGCATGTATCTGTTATTGGGCCACAAAAAGCGGCAGCCGAATTAGAAGGAAGTAAAGAATTTGCTAAAGAATTTTTATACCGTCATAATATTCCAACGGCAGCTTATGAAAGTTTTACGAAAGAAACGGTGGAAAAAGGATATGCCTTTTTAGAAACGTTAAAGGCGCCTTATGTTTTAAAAGCAGATGGATTAGCAGCTGGTAAAGGGGTTGTTATTTTAAATGATTTAGACGAAGCTAAAGCGGAATTAAAAAGTATGTTAGTTGATGCTAAATTTGGCGCAGCAAGTAACAAAGTAGTTATTGAAGAGTTTTTAGATGGCATTGAATTAAGTTGTTTTGTATTAACTGATGGCAAAAACTATAAAATTTTACCAACAGCCAAAGATTATAAACGTATTGGTGAAGGTGATACAGGCTTAAATACAGGTGGTATGGGAGCCGTTTCTCCAGTGCCATTTGCTACCGATGAATTTCTAAATAAAATTGAAGAGCGCATTGTAAAACCAACTATCAATGGTTTTAAGAAGGATAACTTGCCGTATGTCGGTTTTGTGTTTATCGGACTTATAAAAGTTGGAGACGATCCTAAAGTTATTGAGTATAATGTACGTATGGGAGACCCAGAAACTGAGGTTGTTTTACCAAGACTTAAAAACGATTTTGTTGAAATTCTGCAAGCGATGGCTAATGGAACATTAGATAAAATTAATATTGAAATTGATGAACGTGCTGCAACAACTATTATGCTAGTGTCTGGTGGGTATCCTGAAGCCTATGAAAAAGGAAAAGAAATTACGGGTATAGATTCTATTACAGATTCTATAGCTTTTCATGCAGGTGCGCAATTACAAGATGGTAAAGTAGTTACTTCTGGAGGACGTGTTATGTCCATTACATCTTATGGAAATATGTATCAAGAAGCCATAAAAAAATCTTATCAAAATATAGAAAAATTACATTTTGATAAGATGAATTATCGTAAAGATATTGGATTCGATTTATAAATAAGAATGTGCAGAAACACTTTTGTCTTCTTCGTTATTATCACTAAATATTTTTAGTTGTAGCATCCAGTAAACCATAGCTACAAATCCAATAATGATGAAAATCCAAGAAAAAGTATTTGCTGCAAACCAGTTTTCTAGTTCTAATGCTCTTAAAGCATCATAAGGTGCAAAAAGAACATTAACAAATAAATCTTGTATAGCGTAAAAGAAATCTTTCATGTGTTTGATATATTATTTTCTAACAGGTTATATAGTTAGTATATTTACGAGACAAAAATACAAAAACAGTTAATGATTACAAGTATTTTTAGTAAATCTAGACCAATAAATTTTATCATTGTCTTTTTTATAGCCGTTATTGCTTTCTTAACAGCAAGAACAGGGTTAATAAAAACGCCAATTACAATGGTATTTGTTTTTAAACAACTTGTTTTATTTGGCGTTTGTTATATCTCTATTTTACTACTTAATTTTATTGTTAGTAAGAATAATTTAACCAATAAAAACAACTACGAAATTCTTTTATTTAGTTTGTTTTTATTGACTATTGCTAATTCTACAAGTAATGTAAATATTATTTTATCTAACTTTTTCATCATGTTAGGTTTGCGAAGAATAATAAGTTTGCGTTCTCAAATAAATGTTAAAAAGAAATTGTTTGACGCAGCTTTTTGGATTGCTATTGCTACCTTATTTTATTTTTGGGCCATTTTATTTTTTATTTTAATTCTTATTTCATTGTTATTATATTCTGAAACTAAAATAAACCATTGGATTATTCCTTTTACAGGTGTTATAGCTGTTTTCTTAATAACCATGGGTGTTTCAATTATTTTAAATGATACTTTCTTTGAGCTATTTAAAAGCTTACCAGAAGTAAGTTATGATTTGAGTAGTTATAATTCAACGCAGTATTTAGTTGCCATCACATTGCTTTTATCTTTTGGTATTTGGTCTTCGTTGTTTTATATAAAAAGCATTAAGCAAAAAAAGAAGGCTTTTAGAGCATCTTTTAATACAATTCTCTTTGCTGGTACAATTGCGTTAGTAATTATAATAATAGCGCCTAAAAAAGATGGAAGTGAATTTTTGTTTGCGTTTGCACCATTATCAATAATTATTACAAATTATATTGAGATTATTGAAGAAAAATGGTTTAAAGAAGTGTTTCTTTCTGTTTTGATTCTAGTACCCTTTGTTTTGTTATTTCTGTAATTTCTCACCAAAAGCTAAATCGCCTGCATCACCAAGTCCTGGTATAATGTATCCTTTGTCATTAAGTTTTTCGTCAATAGCAGCAATCCATAAATGAGTATCGTTATCAAAGTGTTTTTCAACAAAATCAATGCCTTTTTGTGCGCCAATAACGCTAACTAAGTGAATCTCTTTTGGTGTTCCAAAAGGCTTTAAAGCTTCAAAAGTGGCAACCATAGATTGTCCAGTAGCCAACATGGGGTCTGCCAAAACAAGTGTTTTGTTTTCTAAATTTGGGCAGGCTAAATACTCTACAATAATTTCAAAACTTTCTGGATTATGCTTGTGGTGTCTGTAGGCTGAAATAAAAGCATTTTCGGCAGTATCAAAATAATTAAGCAATCCATTATGAAGCGGTACACCAGCTCTTAAAATAGAACATAAAACAATATCATTTTCAATTAAATTAATGTCGCAATGTCCCAAGGGTGTTTCAATGGTATTGGTTTTGTAATTTAAAGACTTACTCATTTCATAACCTAAAACTTCACCTATACGTTCAATATTTCGTCGAAATCGCATACTATTTTTTTGAATAGTTACATTTCTAATTTCAGAAATAAAGGTATTTAAAACGGAGTTGTTTTTAGAAATATTATGAATATACATAGCCTCTATATTGGGTTTTTTCAGTAGTAAAGTTAATTAAATAGACTTATATTTACACTTTAAAATGATACATTATGTTTACAAGTAAAGCCAACAAAATATTTCAAGACGTTATTGAAAAATACCATATTATTAATACCGTAGATCAGCCTTTTGAAAATCCTTATTCTGAAAGTGATTTATTAGAGCATTTATTATATAGAAAATGTTGGATAGATACCGTACAATGGCATTACGAAGATATTATTCGCGATCCACAAATTGACCCTGTTGCTGCCTTAACATTAAAGCGTCAAATAGATGCATCTAATCAAGATAGAACGGATATGGTAGAATATATTGATAGCTACTTTCTTGAAAAATATAAAAATGTAACAGCTAAAGAAGGGGCTACTATTAATACTGAAAGTCCAGCGTGGGGAGTTGATAGATTATCAATTTTAGCATTGAAAGTGTATCACATGAATGAAGAAGCAACCCGCATTGATGCTTCTGATTCTCATAAAGTTGCTTGCCAAAAGAAATTAGATATTTTATTAGAACAACGTGTTGATTTATCGACTGCTATTGATACACTTTTAAGTGATATTGAAAAAGGAGATAAATACATGAAAGTGTATAAGCAAATGAAGATGTATAATGACGATGAGCTTAATCCTGTTTTAAGAGAACAGAAATAATTAATCAGTTAAAAACTGAATTTTATTTTGGCTAGATCTGTTATATTTTCATTAAAAATTTGATGTCAAAACCAAAAAAAAACATCTTAGTTATTCGTCTTTCAGCCATGGGAGATGTCGCCATGACTGTGCCTGTTTTAAGGGCGTTAAACCAAAAATATCCAGACCTAAAAATTACTGTTTTAACACGTGCATTTTTTGCTCCTTTTTTTAGAGACTTACCAAATGTTACCATCTTGCCTGCTGAGGTTAAAGGAAAGCATAAAGGCGTTTTAGGGCTCTATAAACTTTCGAAAGAACTTCGGAAACAAAAAATAGATGCGGTTGCCGATTTGCATAATGTTTTAAGAAGTAATATTTTAAAGTACTTTTTAATTGGAAAAAGAGTTGTTCAAATTGATAAAGGACGCGATGAAAAAAAAACGTTGGTTTCAGGTGGAAATTTTCAGCAATTAAAAACAACACATCAACGCTATGCAGATGTTTTTGAAGCCTTAGGCTATCCTATCGATTTAAAGAATCCATTATTTTCAGAACCAAAAAAGTTAAATTCAAAATGTATTAATCTTTTAGGAAATAAAGAAGTTAAATGGATTGGTATTGCGCCTTTTGCAGCTCATGAAGGAAAAATGTATCCGTTAAACTTAATGCGGGAAGTTATAGCATCGCTATCAAAAAACTATCAAATTGTTTTATTTGGTGGTGGACAAAAAGAAATCGAGATCCTAGCTGATTTTGAAAACAGTTTTAACAATGCTGTTAATGTTGCAGGAAAACTTTCCTTAGACGAAGAATTAGATGTTATTTCAAATTTAGATGTGATGATCTCTATGGATTCTGGCAACGCGCATTTAGCCGCTATGTTGGGTATAAAAGTCGTAACTGTTTGGGGTGTTACGCATCCGTTTGCTGGTTTTGCACCTTTTAATCAACCCGAAGAATATTCGTTATTAGCCGATAGAAATCAATATCCTGAAATACCAACATCTATTTACGGTAACAAATACCCAGAAGGTTACGAAAAAGCATCTGGAAGTATTATTCCTAAAAGGATCGTTGATAAAATTGAAAAGCTATTGTAGTATTGCTTGTCATTCCTGCGGAGGCAGGAACCTGTTTTCACAGAAATGACATTAAACATCATCAAAATCAATACTAATAGTTGGTGTTGTTGGATGTGCTTGACAAGTAAGAATTAAACCTTCGGCAACTTCATTTTCTGTTAAAATATTATTTTGACGCATTGTAGCTTCCCCTTCAGTAATACGTGCTAAACAACTACTACAAATACCACCTTGACAAGAGTAAGGTGCGTCAATATCTTCGTCTAAAGCAGCTTCAAGTATGGTTTGTTTTTGTGCCATTTCAAAAGTTGTGGTTTCATCATCAACAGTAATGGTAATTTTTGTATTACCTGTTGCCGTAGTTTCTTCTTCAACTTCAGCAGGTTTCGCGGCTTTAAAAAGTTCAAAATGAATACGTTCTTCTTTAATACCATGATCAGTTAATACATCTTTTACAGTATGTATCATAGCTTCTGGTCCGCAAAGATAAAAGGCATCAACCTCAATATGTTTGTATTCGTTTTTCACTACGTAATTAACGGTGCTTTTTTCAATACGTCCAAAAATGGCATTGTCTTCATCTTGTTGGCTAAATACAAATTGAACAGAGAACCTATCTTTGTATTGGTGCTGAAGCTCTAGAATTTCATCAAAAAACATCGTGTCTTCAGTTGTTTTATTGCCGTAAACTAAAATGACTTTGCTATGAACTTCTTCTTCTAAAGCACATTTTATAATGCTTAAAACAGGTGTAATACCACTACCAGCTGTAAATGCTGCTATGTTTTTAGTTTTAGAGTCGTTAGGTGTAAAAACAAAACGCCCTTTTGGAGGTGCTACTTCTAAAACATCACCAACTTTTAAGGTGCTATTTGCGTAAGATGAAAAGGTGCCATCGGTAACTTCTTTTACAGCCACTTTTAAATCTCCGCTTTTTGGCGAAGCGCATAAAGAATAGTCGCGTCTAACCTCATGACCATCAATTTCAGTTTTTAAAGTAATGTATTGTCCTGCTTTAAAAGCAAAAGTGTCTTTTAAATTTTCTGTAAGATTAAACGTAATACTAATAGCTGTATTAGTTTCTCTTTTTATATCTTTAATGGATAGTTTGTGAAATGATGACATGTAAAAATTTTTTACAAAAATAGTAAAGTAGATTTGTAAAATTAAATTTTGGATGTAACAATTAAATTAAAAAGAATACTAACACATAGAATTAAATATTGACTTAAATTAAATAAACAAAATGAAAAAAGTTTTATTAGTATGTATGTTTATGGTGGCTATTGTTACGCAAGCTCAGGAGCAAGATAATTCAGAATTTCAAATAGAAACTGTAGAATTAATTAAACTTACCGGTGCAGGTGCCGCTTTTGAAAATGCGATAGCACAAATTGGTACGATGGTTTCTGAAACTAATAAAGAAGCTTATACTAAAGAAGCAAACGGAACTTTATCTGGCCTGTATATTAAAATGGCAGAGCTTTATATGGCTGAATTTACTCAAGATGAAATAAAAGAGTTAGTAGCATTTTATCATACCGATTTAGGAAAAAAACTAGCCGAAAAACAATTAGGTCTTACCCAAAAAGCTATGATGTTTGGTCAATCTTGGGGTATGGAAGTGCAAACAATTGCTCAAAAGTATAATTAACCAGCTTTATGGTAAAACAATTTTTAAGTTTAGAGAAGAAACAGTTTTTTAGAGCGTCGTATTTTCAAAAAGGAATAGCTATAAAAATACTCCTTTTTTTTGCAGTTCTTTATTTTGGAGGCATGGCTATATTGCTTGGTGTTGGTCTCTATTTCATCATTAAAAAAATTTTACCAAATGTGGATCCTATTATTGCGGTAAACAATTTTTTAATTTATTGGTTTTTGTTCGATTTAGTTCTTCGGTTTTTTATGCAACAATTACCTGTTATGAATATTAAACCATTAATGACGATTCCTATAAAAAGGAAAGCTGTTATTCATTATTTATTAGGAAAAACAGTGCTGTCTTTTTTTAATTTTTTACCACTTTTTATTTTTTTACCTTTTAGTATTGTATTATTAGTACAAGGTTATCCGGTTGTAAATGTATTGTGTTGGTTTTTATCTGTCATGATTTTAACTTTGAGTGTCAATTTTACTAATTTTTTAATTAATAAAAACAACACTTTTTTTTATACAATTATTAGTGTTTTAGTTGTTTTTGTTGGTTTAGAAATTTATCAAATTTTTAAAATTTCAGAACCTATTGGTTTAGCTTTTAATGCTTTATATAACCAGTCATATTTGGTGATAATTCCAATTTTATTATTAATTATTCTATATCGAATCAATGTCAATGATATTAGAAAAGGGTTTTATTTAGATGGAACAATTTCTAAAAAAATAGAAAAAGTAAATACTACAAATTTATCTTGGTTGGATCGTTTTGGAAGCGTTGCCGTATTTCTTAAGAATGATGTAAGGTTGATATTGCGTAATGCACGTCCTAAGCAAGTATTATTAATGTCTTTTCTTTTTTTGTTTTACGGATTGATATTTTACACCCAGGAAGTCTATCAAAAAATGCCAGCTTTTTTGGCTTTTGCATCTATGTTTGTAACAGGTGGATTTTTAATGACATTTGGACAATTAGTGCCATCATGGGATAGTGAATATTATAAATTACTGATGAGTCAAAATATTCCCTACAGAAAATATTTAGAGTCAAAATGGTATTTAATGGTTGTAGCTGTATCTATATCGTTCGTATTAAGCACACCGTATTTGTATTTTGGATGGAAAATATTTGGGATGATAGCTGCTGGTGCCCTATTTAATATTGGTTTAAATTCATTCATGACTTTATTTGGAGGCGCATTAAATCGGGTTCCTGTAGAATTGAATGTAAAAGCCAAAGCTTTTAGTAATACTAACGGATTTAATCCAACACAAATGCTTATTGCTTTGCCTAAATTGGGGCTTCCTATGTTGTTGTTTTATATTCCTTATAAATTTATAAATTTTGAAGTAGGTATAATGGTATTGGCGCTAAGTGGTGTTTTAGGAATTGTTTTTAAAAATTTCTTTTTAAGTAAAATCGAAAATATCTATCAAAAAGGGAAGTATAAAACAGTAGCGGCATTCGCAGAGAAAAAATAATCAACGGTTAAAATTTATTTAAATCATGATAACAACATCAAATCTTTCAAAAAAATATAATAGTAATTTAGTTTTAAATATAGAATCATTAGAGATCCCTAAAGGGCAAAGTTTTGGTTTAGTTGGTAATAATGGCGCTGGAAAAACAACCTATTTTAGTTTACTTCTAGATTTAATTGAGCCCACAACAGGCTTTATTAAAAGCAATAACGTTCTAGTAAATGAAAGCGAAGACTGGAAACCGTTTACATCAGCTTTTATAGACGAAAGCTTTTTAATTGGGTATTTAACAGCTGAAGAGTATTTTTATTTCATAGGAGAATTGCGTGGACAAAATAAAGCAGATGTGGATAAATTAGTATCTCAATTTGAAGACTTTTTTCATGGCGAAATATTAGATCAAAAAAAGTATTTACGCGATTTAAGTAAAGGGAATCAAAAAAAAGCGGGTATTGTAGCAGCTTTAATTGGTAATCCTGAAGTCATTGTGTTAGATGAGCCTTTTGCTAATTTAGATCCAACAACCCAAATTCGTTTAAAAGGAATTATTAAAGATTTAGCCGAAAAACAAGGTGTTACCGTTTTAATTTCTAGTCACGATTTAATGCACGTAACCGATGTTTGCGAACGTATTGTGGTACTAGAAAAAGGCGAAATAATAAAAGACTTAGAAACAAGTGAAGCTACTTTAAAAGAGTTAGAGGATCATTTTGCAAACTAGCAAGTCGTTTAAAAGACGTTTTATTTTATAGGTTAATTCAAAAAGATGCTTATTTTTACCATTAGATATAATAATAACAAGAGATTGTAGTTATTTAATAGACTAAAGCACCAGCATTGAAAACATTTTTTAAAACCATATTTTTTGTTGTCTGTTCTCTTTTTTTGGTAGTAAGTTGTTCTAGAAAAAAGGATAAATTTATTAACCGAAATTTTCATGCAGTTACAGCAGAATTTAACACTCTGTACAATGGTTATAACGCTTTAGAGGAAGGTAGAAGCACACTTAATAATAGTTATTTTGATAATTATTGGGATGTTTTACCTATTGAGCGTATGCAAATATTTGATGAGGTTGTACTTCCTGGTCAATCTAAAAATGAAAAGTTCACTAGAGCCGAAGAAAAAGCAGTAAAAACGATTCAGAAGCATAGTATGAATTTAGGCGGGAAAGAGAAAAACCCGCAAATTGATGAGGCTTATTTACTTTTAGGTAAATCTAGATATTTTGATCAGCGTTTTGTCCCAGCTTTAGAAGCATTCAATTATATTTTATATAAATATCCAGCTAGTGATAAGATAAATCAAGCTAAAATTTGGCGTGAAAAAACTAATATTCGTTTAGATAATGATGAGTTAGCCATTAAAAATTTAAAGCGCTTATTAAAACAAGAAACATTAACAAATCAAGATTTAGCCGATGCTACGTCTATGTTAGCTCAGGCATATTTAAATACAAAGTCTGTTGATAGTGCTATTACACAATTAGAAATAGCATCAAATGTTACAAAAAGTAATGATGAACGTGGACGTTATCGTTTTATTCAAGGGCAATTATATAATCAATTAGGGAAAAAGGATAGTGCAAATATTGCTTTTGAAAGCGTTATAAAGCTTAATAGAAAAACGTCACGAATCTATATGATTAGTGCGCATATAGAGAAAATTAAAAATTTTGATTACGAAAATGGTAATAAATTAGAACTTGTTGAATTACTAGATGAATTAGAAGAAAATAGAGAAAATCGTCCGTTTTTAGATAAAATTTATCACCAAATTGGTGAGTATCATTTAAAGAATCAATCAGATTCTTTGGCAGTTACTTATTATAATAAGTCGTTACGAACAGACTCTAGAGACAAGCAACTTAAAGCTAGAAATTATGAAATTCTTGGAGACATGAATTTCGATAAATCTGTTTATAGTTTGGCAGGTCAATATTATGATAGCACTATGATTAATTTGGCACTTAACTCAAAACCATACCGAGTTATAAAAAGGAAGCGAGATAATTTAGAAGATGTTATTTACTATGAAGTTATTGCACAAACTAACGACAGTATTTTAAATTTGGTTAATTTACCAGAAGCAGATAGGTTGATTTATTTCGAATCTTTTATTGAAAATCTTAAAATTAAAGCTGAAGAAGAAAAAGAAAAAGCAGAAGTAGCCGAACGAAACAAAGGATTGGCAACCGTAAACAACGCTATTGGAGGTCAAGTTAGTAGAGGAGGTCCAGGGCTACCAAGTCAAGCCGCAACATTTTATTTCTATAACCCAACAACAGTAGCTTACGGCAAAAATGAATTTGTAAAAACATGGGGAGATAGAACATTAGGTGATGACTGGAGATGGTCTAGTAAAGGACAGACGGTAACAATAGGAGGAGTTTCAAATAATGATATTGTAGCATCAGCAACTGAAGATGAAAAATTTGATCCGCAATTTTATATTTCTAAAATTCCTTCTGAAACAAAAGAAATAGATAGCATTTCTAAAGAGCGTAATTATGCTTATTATCAATTAGGCTTAATTTACAAAGAGAAATTTAAAGAATACAAACTATCAAAAGACAAGCTTCAAAACTTATTAAGTAGCAATCCAGAGGAGCGATTAATATTACCTTCTAAATATAACTTATACAAAATTTATGAGTTGTTAGGTGAAAATGATGAAGCTTCAATAGCTAAAAATGAGATTATAAACGAGTATTCAGAATCTCGTTATGCTATTATTTTAAAGAATCCTGAATTGGTTTCAGATAAAGATGAAAATAGCCCTGAAAGTTTATATGAAGCACTGTATATTCAACATCAAAATCAGGAATATGCAGATGTGATTTCTAAAAGTGAAGATTATATCAATAGATTTGATGGTGAGCCTATTGTATCTAAATTAGAACTTTTAAAAGCCACTGCAACAGGTCGCCTTTATGGATATGAACCATATAAGAAAGCAATTAATCACCTAGCAGTTACTTATGCTAATACTTTAGAGGGTAAGCGTGCACAAGATATAGAGAGTAATGTGTTGCCAAAATTAGCGAGTACAGATTTTCTTCAAGTAAATGATAGTATTGTTAGTAATTACAAGGTGGTATTTCAATTTAAAAACCCTGAGAAAGGTCAACTTTCTGCTTTTCAAAAAAACTTAGATACCGTTTTAAAAAGTATTAAGTATTATAAATTAAAATCATCGGTAGATGTTTATAGTCCAAAAACGTCTTTTGTAATTGTTCATGGTCTAAGAAATGCACAAGTAGCACAAACATTCGATCAATTATTAACAAAGGAAAATAAGAAAAAGATAAAAGAACCTTACTTTGCAGTATCATCTGCAAATTATCAAATTATTCAAATTCATAAAAATTTGGATATTTATTTAAATAAAGACACTAATTAAATTAACAGTATTATGTTCTCTGATAATAAAAAAGACAAACACATGGTTGAAGGAACATCAAATCAAAACATTATAGCACAAGGCACTAAAATTGTTGGAGATTTTAACAGTGAAGGCGATTTTAGAATTGATGGTGCTATTGAAGGTAATATTAAAACATCTGGAAAAGTTGTAGTAGGTAAATCGGGTTTTATAAAAGGAACCTTGCAAGGTACCGATGCCTATTTTGAAGGCAAGTTTTCTGGTAAATTAGCCTTATCTGGTACGCTTACTTTAAAAGCATCAGCACATATTGAAGGCGAAGTGGTTGCTGGTAAATTGGCTGTAGAACCTGGAGCAACATTTAATGTTACCTGTGTTATGAAAGGTACGGTAAAAGAAATGAACAAAGGTGGACAACAAAGATCAACGGAAACCGAAAAAACAGCTTAAGCAAATTGCTGCTTTATCAGGAATAGCTATACAAATGGGTATAACTATATACCTTTTTGTGTTGTTAGGAAAATGGTTAGATACCAATTATAATAGTTCTGGTAAAGCATTTTTAATTGTTTGTACCCTACTAGGTGTAGGCATTTCTTTATATGCTGTATTAAAACAGATAAATAAGTTAAATCCTTGATATTAAAAAATAGTATTGTTAAATGTTTAATTGTCGTTGGTGTTGCTACAATAGCTTTTTTTATTCATTTTCTTGTAAATAATTTAATTAGTCAATCTGCAGAAACGAATCAATTAATTTATTCTTACGCTATTAATGTTATATTAGCTTGCAGTGCTATTCTTGTTCTTTTTTTATTAAAAAAGAAGCTTAAAGATCAGTTAGGTTTTATTTTTATGGGGGCAAGTATGTTAAAATTTGTTTTCTTTTTTCTGCTTCTTTATCCAGAATATAATTCAGACGGTAATTTAAGTAGATTGGAATTTTTTACTTTTTTTATTCCTTATGTAATTTGCCTTATTACAGAAAGTATTATTCTGTCTAAGTTTCTTAATGATTTAGATAATTTCAGCAAGTTAAAATAGAAGTTGTAAATAATATAAAATTTTGTTTTTTGATTTTCAGATAAAAGCATACCTTTGCACCGATTTTTAAGCCACTATTTATAAAAAGTGATATGCGAAATATTATTTCTATAAAAACAATTTGTTTGCTCCTTTTATTTGTATCGTCGATTTCTTTTGGGATGAAAGACCCAGAAACTCACGGCGAAGAACACAAAGGAGACCTTAGAACCGAAATAAAAGAATACATAAACCATCACTTACTAGATTCGCATGATTTTGGTTTATATTCTTATGTGAGTGACGAAGGAGAAAGCAAGCACATTGGTTTTCCGTTACCAGTTATATTATGGGATAACGGGTTACAACTTTTTTCTTCATCAAAATTACATCATGGAGAAGATGTTGTAAAGTCTAATGGTAATTATTACAAGCTATACCATGGTAAAATATATAAAACCGATGCTGAGGGAACTATCGATCATGATGAACAACATCATGTAATAAACGCAAAACCTTTAAATTTTTCAATTACTAAAAATGTATTTACAATTTTTATTATTGGGTTACTTATGTTTTTTATGTTTGGCAGAATGGCTAAAAAGTATAAGACTAGTAATATGCCAAAAGGTTTTGGTAGACTTTTAGAACCTATTATATTATACATTCGTGATGATATAGCCATTCCAAATATTGGTAAAAAGCATTATAAACGTTACATGAGTTTCTTGTTAACAGTGTTTTTCTTTATCTGGATTATAAATTTATTAGGATTAACACCGCTAGGGGTAAATGTTACAAATAACATCGCTGTAACATTAGCATTAGCGTTATTAACCTATTTAATAACAACCTTTACAGCTAATAAAAATTACTGGGGTCATATTTTCTGGATGCCTGGTGTGCCATGGCCTATGAAAATTATTTTAGCGCCTATTGAGTTGTTAGGTACATTTATTAAACCGTTTTCTTTATTAATACGTTTGTATGCAAATATTACTGCAGGTCATATTGTATTAATGAGTATTATTGGTTTAATGTTTATCTTTAAAAACTGGTTAGGAAGTTCATTATCATTTGGGTTAGCATTCGTGCTTTCACTACTAGAACTTTTGGTTGCTGCTTTACAAGCATATATCTTTACAATGTTATCAGCATTGTATTTTGGATCAGCTGTAGAAGAGCATCACCACGATGATCATTAATAAATTGAATGTTTAATTTTTAATATATATATTATGACAATTCCAAGTATTGTTGGTGCAGGTTTAATCGTTATTGGTGCTGGTTTAGGTATCGGTAAAATTGGTGGATCTGCTATGGATGCAATTGCGCGTCAACCAGAAGCTTCTGGGAAAATCCAAACTGCTATGCTTATTGCAGCAGCGCTTATTGAAGGTATTGGATTTGCTGCTTTATTTGCAGCATAAAAAAACTAAAACAGCTTTAACGGTTGGTTAAAGCTGTTTTTTTTAATTAAAAATTAATTAGAATATAAAGTTATATAAATGGAAAAATTAATTGAACAGTTTTCATTCGGATTATTCTTTTGGCAATTATTATTATTTGTTGGGTTAGTACTTTTATTAAAAAAGTTTGCTTGGAAACCAATTCTTGATGCTGTAGAAAAAAGAGAAGAAGGTATTAAAGATGCTTTAGAATCTGCAGAAAATGCGAAGTTAGAAATGCAAAATCTTCAAGCAGATAACCAAAAGTTATTAAAAGAGGCTAGAGCAGAACGCGATGAGATGCTTAAAGAAGCTCGCGATATGAAAAATAAGATGATTGAGGAAGCTAAAGCTGAAGCTAGTGAAAGCGCATCAAAACTTATTGCTCAAGCACAAGCTAGTATACAATCTGAAAAGAAAGCAGCAATTGCCGAATTAAAAACGCAAGTAGCAAATCTTTCTATAGAAATAGCTGAAAAAGTAGTTCGCGAAGAATTATCTAACAAAGACAAACAAGTTAAGTTAGTAGAGTCTATGTTAAGTGAAGCAACTTTAAACTAAACTTATAATGGCAGGAACAAGAGCAGCAATACGTTACGCAAAAGCAGTTTTAAGTTTGGCAAATGACCAAAAAAAAGCTGATGTTGTAAATAACGATATGAAGTTAATGGCCGAAACTATTGCAGAAAATATAGAGTTAAGCGATATGCTTAGCAATGCTGTTATTAAAGCTGAAACTAAAAAGGCAGCATTAGAAGCTATTTTCCCTAAATTAAATGCAATTAGCACAGGTTTGTTTGATGTTTTAATAGCAAACAAAAGAATAAATATTTTAAATGATATCACACTAAAGTATAGTGTGTTGTTTGATGAATATAACGGAAAGCAAGTAGCACAAGTAACTACAGCGTTTCCTATGACAAGCGATTTAGAACTTAAAGTGCTTGCCAAAGTAAAGGAGCTTACAAATAAAGCTGTTGAACTTGAAAATATAGTAGATGAAAGTATTTTAGGCGGTTTCATCTTAAGAATTGGAGATAAGCAATACAATGCAAGTGTTTCTAATAAGCTTAACAAATTAAAAAGAGAATTTACATTAAATTAAAATAAGATGGCAGAAGTAAAACCAGCTGAAGTATCAGCAATCTTAAAACAACAACTTGCAGGATTTGAGGCATCTGCTTCGTTAGACGAAGTTGGAACTGTTTTAACAGTAGGTGATGGTATTGTACGTGCTTACGGACTATCAAACGCGCAATATGGCGAGTTAGTAGAATTCGATGGCGGTTTAGAAGGTATTGTACTTAACCTTGAAGAAGATAACGTAGGTATTGTATTATTAGGAGCTTCAGTAGGTGTTAAGGAAGGATCTACAGTAAAACGTACAAACCGTATTGCTTCTATTAATGTTGGTGAAGGAATTGTTGGTCGTGTTGTAGACACTTTAGGAACCCCTATTGATGGTAAAGGACCAATTGCTGGAACAACTTATGAAATGCCTTTAGAGCGTAAAGCTCCTGGTGTTATCTTTCGTGAGCCAGTAACCGAGCCATTACAAACAGGTATTAAAGCAATTGATGCGATGATTCCTGTAGGTCGTGGTCAACGTGAATTGGTTATTGGTGACCGTCAAACAGGTAAAACAGCTGTTTGTATAGATACTATCTTAAATCAAAAAGAATTTTATGATGCAGGAGAGCCTGTATTTTGTATATATGTTGCTGTAGGTCAAAAGGCTTCAACAGTAGCACTTATTGCTAAAACATTAGAAGAAAAGGGCGCTTTAGCTTATACTACTATTGTTGCGGCTAACGCATCAGATCCTGCAGCAATGCAAGTATATGCACCGTTTGCTGGAGCATCTATTGGAGAATATTTTAGAGACACGGGTCGCCCTGCTTTAATTATTTATGACGATTTATCAAAACAAGCCGTTGCTTATCGTGAGGTATCTTTATTATTACGTCGTCCACCAGGACGTGAAGCGTATCCTGGAGACGTTTTTTACTTACACTCTCGTTTATTAGAGCGTGCAGCAAAAGTTATTAATAATGATGACATTGCTAAGAATATGAACGATTTACCAGATTCATTAAAACCAATCGTAAAAGGAGGCGGTTCATTAACAGCGTTACCAATTATTGAAACACAAGCAGGAGATGTTTCTGCATATATTCCAACAAACGTAATTTCTATTACTGATGGGCAAATCTTCTTAGATGGAGATTTATTTAATGCAGGTGTACGTCCAGCAATTAACGTAGGTATCTCAGTATCTCGTGTTGGGGGTAATGCTCAGATTAAATCTATGAAAAAAGTAGCAGGTACTTTAAAATTAGATCAAGCTCAATATCGTGAATTAGAAGCGTTTGCTAAGTTTGGATCTGATTTAGATGCGGTTACTTTAAATGTTATTGAAAAAGGAAAACGTAACGTTGAAATCTTAAAACAAGCACAAAACGATCCGTTTAAAGTAGAAGATCAAGTAGCAATTATTTATGCAGGTTCTAAAAACTTATTAAGAGATGTTCCTGTTGAGAAAATAAAAGAATTTGAAGGTGAGTTCTTAGAATTTTTAAAAGCAAAACATGCAGATGTTTTAGCAACATTAAAAGCGGGTAAATTAACTGATGAAGTTACAGATGCATTAACAGCTGTAGCAAAAGATTTATCAGGAAAATATAGAGCGTAAGCCCCTGTTAATATCCCCAAAGGGGAGAAAATAGTAACGGGAATATCATATTTAACGAATCAATCCCTCTCTTTTGGAGAGGTTAGGAGAGGAAAAAATGGCAAATCTAAAAGAAATACGTAACAGAATATCATCGGTATCTTCAACGATGCAAATTACCAGTGCCATGAAAATGGTATCGGCTGCAAAGTTAAAGAAAGCACAAGATGCTATTACAGCAATGCGTCCTTATGCAGATAAGTTAACTGAGCTTTTACAAAGTTTAAGTGCAACTTTAGATGAAGATTCTGGAAGTAAATTTTCTGTACAACGCGAAGTTAAAAATGTTTTAATTGTTCCTATTACTTCTAACAGGGGTTTGTGTGGAGCTTTTAATTCAAATATTATTAAGCAAACACAACATTTAATTAATAATGTGTATGCTGGAAAAAAAGTATCTGTTGTTGCTATAGGAAAAAAATCTAACGATGCTTTTTTAAAACAAAATATTGTTATAGCTAATAAAAGTGATATTTTCGATGATTTAACGTTTGATAATGTTGCTGAAATAGCAGAAGAGTTAATGGCTAAGTTTGTTGCTGGCGAGTTTGATAAAATTGAAATCGTTTACAATAAATTTAAAAATGCAGCGACTCAAGAAGTAATGACTGAGCAGTTTTTACCAATTGTTCCTGTAGAAGGAGCTGCTAATAATAATGCAGATTATATATTTGAGCCATCAAAAATAGAAATTGTTGAGCAATTAATTCCGAAGTCTTTAAAAACACAATTATACAAAGGCATTAGAGATTCTTTTGCAAGTGAACACGGAGCGCGTATGACAGCAATGCATAAAGCAACTGATAATGCGACAGAATTGAGAGATCAGCTTAAATTAACATATAATAAAGCACGTCAAGCAGCTATTACTAACGAAATTTTAGAAATTGTTGGTGGAGCAGAAGCTTTAAACAATTAGACGAAGCTCAGCGAAGTCAAATGCTTAAAATAGCAGAAGCTTTAAACAATTAGACGAAGTACAGAAATCTTTAGATAGATTTTGTCATTCCTGCGGAGGCCGGAATCCATTATAACATCAAGCCTCACTTTTTAGTGGGGCTTTTTTATGGCATCAATTTTGAAATAGTATCTTTATAATATTCAAATTTAAAAAATGAAAGTATTTAAAAGCATATTATTCTTATTACTACTGTTTTTTATAATTGTAAGTTTTTCTCAATGCGCAAGCTCTCAAAAACTTCAAAAAACAGTTCCTATTAAATTTGGAGACATTTATTATCAAGAATGGATAGCAGAAATTAAAGGAGGTGGTTCTGGTGTTAATATTTTTATTCCAGTTATATCAAATACAAATGATATTGAACTTGATAGCGTTTATTTTAGAGGTAAGCAAACGAAGTTAGCATCTAGAAATGACACCCTTTTTATTGGTCGTTTTAAAACAGACATTAATAAAAAGTATGATATTATAATGAGCAGTGATCGTTTATCTGAATATGGTAATAAGCTTCCAGAACTTCCTAAAAAAATGCCTTTTGATTTGAAAGATACTGAGTGTGTAGTTAGTTATAAGTTAGCAAATAAAGTAAAGTATCTTAAAATTGAGACTATTTCAAAAAAGGAGACTAAACCTTTCAGATAACACACCATCTAACTAAGCAAAAAATTATCTTTGGTTAGCATTTGCTAAAAACGTATTTTTAGCAAGATAAACACACTATCATTGAGTACAATTAAGAAGTTCTTTAAGGACACCATTATTTATGGTTTGGCAACTGTTTTGCCAAGGCTAATGAATTTTGTTTTAGTGCCATTACATACAGGTAAGTTAGGAACTAAAAGTTACTCAGACAACACTACTTTTTACGTTTATGCAGCATTTTTTAATGTATTACTCACTTATGGAATGGAAACAGCATTCTTTAGATTTTTCAGTAAAAGTGACGAAAAAAACAAAGTATTTTCTACAGCATTAATAAGTTTAACAGTTACAGCTATTCTATTTCTAATAGTGGTTTTCTTATTTAATAAGCAACTAGCCGATTTAGTAAACTTAAACCAGAGCTATTTTAATCTATTAATTGGTGTTTTAGTACTAGATACTGTTGTTGTTATACCATTTGCTTATTTAAGGGCAACTGGCAGACCAATTAAGTTTACAGCTATTAAACTTAGTAATATTGTTCTTTATGTATTATTAAATTTCTTCTTTCTTTGGGCAATCCCAAAGTTTGGTATAAACTATCCTAATTATGATAGTAACGATTTAGTTAAATATATTTTCATTGCCAATTTAGCAGCTAGTATTGTTACGTTTTTATTGTTAACACCATATTTTTTCAAAACAAAACTAGAGTTCAGTAAATCAATTTTTAAACAGTTATTAAATTATGGTTTACCAATTATGGTAGCAGGTTTAGCATATGTTATAAACGAGAATTTTGATAAATGGTTACTGCCAGATGTACTTGGAAAGGAAATAAATGGAGCATATAGTGGTTGCTATAAAATAGCCGTTTTTATGACTATTTTTATACAAGCTTTTAGACTCGGGGCAGAACCATTTTTTTTTAACCATGCTAAAGAAAAGAACGCTAAAGAAACATATGCTAGAATAATGAAGTACTTTGTTATTTTTGGAAGTGCCATGCTAGTTTTTATAATAGCTTATTTAGATATTTTTAAATCACTTATTGTTAGAGATGAAAGCTACTGGATTGCTATTAAAATAGTGCCTATAGTATTGTTAGCTAATTTATGTCTAGGTATTTATTTCAATTTAGCTATTTGGTATAAGTTAACAGACAAAACACGTTATGGAATGTATCTGTCGTTAGTTGGTGCAATAATTACTATTGTTTTTAATTTGGTAATGATAGAAAAGATAGGTTTTATAGCTTCTGCTTGGGCAACCCTAATAGCTTATGGAACCATGATGATGATATCTTACTATTTTGGGCAAAAGCATTATGCGGTTCCTTATAACCTTAAAAGTATATTAAGTTACTTAGCACTAGCTATTGGTTTATCTATAATAGCACTAAATACTAATGCGAACTATTATATAAATACAGGCTTAGTTTTAGTATTTTTGGGGCTAGTTTTCATATTAGAAAAAAGAGAATTAAAACAATTATTAAAAAGATAACATGCAAATAAAAATTATTAATAAATCTAGTCATGCATTGCCTCATTATGAAACAAGTGCTTCTGCGGGGATGGATTTAAGAGCTAATATTTCGGAAACTATTACATTAAAACCATTAGAAAGAGCCATTGTAAAAACGGGCTTATTTATAGAGTTACCGGTAGGCATTGAGGCGCAAGTACGTCCGCGAAGTGGATTGGCAGCAAAAAAAGGAATTACGGTTTTAAATGCTCCAGGAACGATTGATGCTGATTATAGAGGAGAGATAGGTGTTATTTTAGTAAACCTTTCAAGCGAATATTTTATTATAGAAAATGGTGAGCGTATTGCTCAATTAGTAATTGCAAAACATGAACGTGCCGAATGGGTTGATGTTAAAGAGCTATCTGAAACCGATAGAGGTGAAGGCGGTTTTGGGAGTACTGGGGTGAAATAAAAAGCCCCTTTAATTCCCCAATGGAGCAAATAAATGACGTAAAATATTAGGATTGTCCCCTTGAGGGGACTTTAGGGGTGTTTTTATCGACACAACTAAAAACAAAATAAAAGTTTAAATTAAAAGATTCCCTCCTTTGAGGGAATGACAAAAACATTAAGCATGAAAATAATAGTACCAATGGCAGGACGAGGTTCTCGTTTACGCCCACATAGTTTAACCGTACCAAAACCATTAATTCCGGTTGCTGGACAACCTATTGTTCATCGCTTGGTAAAAGATATAGCCAAAGTATTAAAACAACCTATTGAAGAAATTGCTTTTGTTTTAGGTGATCCTGCTTGGTTTGGAGACGAAGTTGTTTCTAGTTTAGAAGCGTTAGCCAAAAGTTTAGGAGCTAAAGCCTCAATTTATCGTCAAGATAAACCATTAGGAACTGGACACGCTATTATGTGTGCGAAGCCATCTTTATCAGGGCCTGCAGTTATTGCTTATGCAGATACGTTAATTCGTGCAGAGTTTGATTTAGATCCTGCTGCTGATAGTGTTATTTGGACAAAGCAAGTTGAAAATCCAGAAGCATACGGTGTTGTAAAATTGAATGACAATAAAGAGATTGTTGAACTGGTAGAAAAACCAGAAACCTTTGTTAGCGACCAAGCGGTGATAGGTATTTATTACTTTAAGGACGTGGCTGTTTTAAAAGGAAAACTACAAGAAATTCTTGATGAAAATATTATGAATGGTGGCGAATACCAAATTAATGATGGTATTAAACGCATGATGGCAGAGGGTAAAGTATTTAAAACAGGAACGGTTGATGAGTGGATGGACTGCGGAAACAAAGCCATTACTATTGAAACGAATCAAAGAATGCTAGGGTTTTTAAAAGCAGACGGCGAAGAACAATTGGTAGCATCTTCAGCACAATTAAATGATTCTAAAATTATAGAACCTTGTTTTATTGGAGAAAATGTGGTGCTTAATAACAGTACTGTTGGTCCTTTTGTATCTATTGGAAATAATACTGTTATAGAGAATTCAACTGTTAAAAACAGCTTAATACAAACGCATACTAGTATTAAAAATGCTAATTTAGATGATGCTATGATTGGTAATCATGTAAAATATGATGGAAATTTTACATCTATAAGTATTGGTGATTATTCAGTGCTAGAGTAATTTTTTTATTTCCTCGAAGGAGGGAATCTTATTAATTAGAGTTTGGAACGCTATTTGGAAACTATCTAGTTGCGTTAGGGATTATTCATTGGTTACTATATTAAATTAATGAAATCATGAATGCGTATCATTTGAAGCGGCATCCTTTTTTATGTCAGTTCGAGTGTTTTGTGAAGTATGACAAAATGTATCGAGAACAAATAAAAAAGATATAGCAGAAAGCCCGACCCTTGTGGTAACGCCCTAAATAAAATTGAAAGCATAGTATATAATTAATGAAACAAAGATTTTACATACTTTTTTTACTCTTCGGAATGTTAATATTTCCGCAGGTAAACTACGCCCAAGTAGATTTTAATAAAAAGCCAAATGACGATTTAGGTGATTTTGAAGATGAATTTCAAGAACTTTTTTACGAAGCTTTAAAACAAAAAGGGATTGAGAATTATGACCGTTCGGTGGATGCACTTTTAAAATGTATTGAATTAGATAATTCGGTGCCCGTTTTATATTTTGAATTAGGGAAAAATCATTCAAAACTTAAAAACTTTGGAGCTGCTGAAGATGCCTTAAAAAAAGCAGTAAGTTTAGATCCTGATAATGAATGGTTTTTAGATGAACTTTATGATTATTATGCCTCACAAAATGATTATGATAAAGCCATTAAAACAGTAAAACAACTGGTTAAGTATCATCCAGATTATAAAGAAGATTTAGCCTCTTTATATGTTAGAACAAAAAAATATAATGATGCTTTAGAGCTTTTAGACGAATTGGATACAGCATTTGGTGTTTCGGTTGCACGAGATATTATGCGTAATAAAATTTATAAAGCCACAGGTAGAAAAAAGGATCAAATAAAGAACTTAGAAGAACGTGTTGAAAACAACCCAGATAAAGAGTCGAATTACTTAGCACTTATTTTCCGCTACAGCGAAAACAATGAAAAAGATAAGGCTTTTGAAACGGCTAAAGAATTGTTAAAGATGAACCCAGAATCGCAATTGGTTCATTTAGCACTATACAAGTTTTATTTAGATGAAAATGATGCTGATAAAGCTATTAAATCTATGAAAATAGTGGTTAAAAGCACACAAATTAAACCCGAAGCAAAGCATAAGGTATTATCTGATTTTGTAAATTTTGTAAAGGCGAATCCGCAATATGAAACAGATTTAGTTGATGCTACATCAATGGTTAGCGAAAATGATAATGAAAAATCATTATCAGAATTAGGACAATATTATCTATCAAAAAATAATAAATCAAAAGCTTTAGAATATTTTGAATTAGCGTTGAAACAAGATTTTAATAATTTTGGAATTTTACGCAACATATTACTATTACAAATAGACTTACAGGAGTATAAGTCGGCCGAAGAGAAAAGTACTAAAGCACTTGAAAAGTATCCATCGCAACCTATTTTATATTTAATAAATGGCGTGGCTTTAAATCAATTAAATAAGCCAAAAGAAGCTATAGAATCTTTAGAAATAGGCATCGATTATATTATTGAAGATACTAAAATGGAAGCCGATTTTTATAATCAATTAAGTAAGGCTTATATGTCATTAAACAATACCGCTAAGGCAAAAACGTTTAGTGATAAAGCAAAACAATTACAACCCCTAATTAATGAATAAATTTCTACATATTATTTTAAGCTTGTTAGTCTTGTTATTGTTTAACTGTAAATCAACAAAAACAGTTAGCGGAGGGCAAGCAAATTATAATTTATCTACAAAGCAACTTATAAAGGAAAATGCTAAACAAACACCCAATTTTAAAACGCTTCAATCTAAACTTAAAATAACGTATACTCAGGGAGGTAAAACACAATCACATTCAGTTAGTTTTAGAGCTAAAAAGGACGAAAAACTTTGGATGAGTGCTACCTTTTCAATAGTAAAAGCATTAATTACACCCGATAAAGTAAGTTTTTATAATAAGCTAGATAATACTTATTTTGAAGGTGATTTTGCATATTTAAGTAAATTATTAGGAACAGAATTAGACTTTCAAAAGGTTCAAAATTTATTGTTGGGTGAATCGTTGTTTAATTTAGAAAAAGCATCTTATAAAGCGTCTGTTGATGATGGTGTTTATGTGCTTCAGCCCAAAAAACAACTTGAATTGTTTGAATTGTTTTTATTATTAGACCCTTCTTATTTCAAAGTGAAGTCTCAGCAGATATCACAACCAAAAGAACACAGGCATTTACAAATAGATTATTTATCATATCAAGAAGTAGAAAAGCAAATGCTTCCAGAGCGGTTAAAAATAATTGCAGTTGAGATTAATGAAGAAACAATAATAGATTTAGAATTTAAATATGTGTCTTTAAATGAAGATTTACGTTTTCCGTTTAAAATACCATCTGGGTTTAAAGCCATTATCCTTTAATGAAGCTATCTAAAATAACATACAAAACGTTTTTTATATTACTCTTTTTAATGTGTAGTACGTTTGTTTTTTCTCAAAATAATAAACAGAAAGAATTAGAAAGTCGTCGACAAGAGTTGCGTAGAGAAATTCAGAAAATAAACGAATTACGTTCAGAAAACAAATCAAAAGAGAAATCACAATTATCATTAATTGAAGACTTTAATTATAAGATAAATGTGTTAAGTAATTTAATTAAAGTAACTAACCAACAAGCTAATTTATTAACACGTGAAATAAATAATAATCAAAAAAAAATAACAAGCCTTAGAGACGAATTAAAAGAGCTTAAGAATGATTATGCAGCTATGATTGTAAAGTCTTATAAGAGTAAGAATGAACAAAGTAGAATCATGTTTTTATTGTCTTCAGAAGATTTTAAACAAGCCTATAAGCGCTTACAGTACATTAAGCAATATTCAGACCATCAAAAAGAACAAGGAGAAACTATAAAAGCTAAAACGCAAGAATTACAGAAAACTAATATTGATTTACAAAAGCAGCAAGAAGATAAAAAGATGTTGATAGCAGATAATAGAGTGGTTCAAAAATCATTAGAACAAGAGCGTAAGCTGCATCAAGCTTTAATGCAATCTATTAAAAGTAATTTAAGTAAATACACGGCTCAAATAAATAAAAAGCAACGTGAGGCAGACAGAATAGATAGTCAAATTGACGACATTATTAGAGCTGCCATTGCAAATTCTAACAAAAAGGCAGGGAAATCATCAAGTTCAAAAACCTTTGCTTTAACACCAGCAGGAAGAGCCTTGGCTAAAAATTTTGAGTCTAATAAAGGAAAACTTGGTTGGCCAGTTGAAAAAGGAGTGGTTAAATTACGTTACGGAACACAACCGCATCCTATTAATAAATCATTAACTATTAAAAGTAATGGTGTTAGAATAGCAACAGAAAAAAGAGCTAAAGTTCATGTTGTTTTTAATGGAGAAGTTACTGCCGTTATTGCTATTAAAAATGCCAATACAGTGGTGATGGTACAACACGGAAACTATTTTACGGCATATAAAAACCTGGGGAAAGTATATGTGAAAAAAGGAGATAAAGTTACCACAAATCAAGAGATAGGAGAAGTATTTACAAATTCTTCTAATGGCGAAACGATACTTAGCTTTAGTATTTTTAAAGAGAGTTCAACCCAAAACCCAGCGAGTTGGATATATAAAATGTAGCATCACTTTTTTGATGTTTTATTTTAAATAGTTTTTCTACCTGTAAAGTTTAATTATTCAAATAAAGCTTTTAATTCAGAGGCTTCACTAGGTTTTATTTTTCCGGCAAGTAATAAGCTTAATTGTTTACGGCGTAAAGCGGCCTCAAAACGTTCTTTTTCTAAATCGGTTTCAGGAACTACTGCTGGTACAGCAATAGGTCGTCCAGTTTCATCAACAGCTACAAAGGTGTAAATGCCTTCGTTTGCTTTCGTTTTGTTACCAGACTCTCTGTCTTCTATCCAAACATCAATAAACACTTCTACAGAGGTTTTAAAAGCTCTAGAAACCTTAGCTTCAACGGTTACGACGCTTCCTAAAGGAACCGCTCTACTAAAAGCAACATGATTAACGGATGCTGTTACAACAATATGTCGAGTATGTCGTCTTGCGGCAATACTAGCAGCACGATCCATACGGGCTAAAAGTTCGCCACCAAATAAGTTGCCTAAAGGATTGGTTTCACCAGGTAAAACCATATCGGTAAGTGTTGTTTTAGATTGTTCGGGTGTTTTTGCTTCCATCTTAACTTTTTAAAAGATTTTGCAAAGTTAAGTATTAAACAATAAAAATTATGAAATTCTAAAAAACTAATCTAGTTTTTCAACTAACAACCAAGCATCTTTGTTATGCGTTTTTTTAATGTCTCTAAGCGCTTTTAAAGCCTCAAGTCTATTTTCATAACTAGCGTAAGCAACTTGGTGTAAACCGTATTTATTAACGCCAATTTTTCTAGCTTTAAAACCATTGGCTTTAAGTTGATTGATTTTTTTATCACAGTTTTCTTCAACTCTAAAGGCTCCAGCTACAATATGAAAATTACCTGCTTGTTTGGTTACTTTTAAAGTAATAGTAGGAAACGGATTTAAATTAAAAGTGGCTTGTTGTATTTTGCTATCTAACTGTTGTTCTGCTACTTCTTGTGCTAATTGGTTATGTGTTTCAATTTGATTTACATAATAATTAGAAGCCGCAAAACCACCGAATGTTAAAGCTATTAAAGCTACTGCTGCATATTTTAAATAAGGTCTCGATTTACGTTTTTCAGGAGTAATAGTTAACGGAATTACTTTTTCAATAGCTTCAACCTCTTCTTTGTAAGTTTCTCTTGTAATTGAAGGTGATACAAATTGAGATAAACCAAAAGCATCTGTTAAATAATTTAAATGATATGAAGGTTCAAATAAAATTCTGCCTTCGCTGTTAAATACAATTTCTCCTATATTTTTAAAAGTAAGTGTTTCCCCTTGTGTTAAAAAATCTTTTAAGATATTAACACGCTTTGCAATTTTTTCAGTTGCAATTTCAAAAGGAATTTTTTCTACATCAGCTATATAATTTGCTAATAAACCATCGTTTTTTTGAATTTGCTCATTAAACGACACGATTTTTTTAGGCGGATTGAAAACATTTGTAGTGGTATTTACCGTAGCAGATACAGGTTGCGTTAAAAAGGTGCCAAATTCAGGAATGGTAACACACTCATATCTATATAATAAGTCGCTTATGTAGGTTTCTAATTGCATAGAAACAAAGTTAAAAAATTCTGCTTGCTGATAAAATTTAAGACAAAGTATTTATTAACAAGTAGTAGATTCTCTCCATGCAATCTATAAAATAGACGAAAGAATTCACTTATATTTGAAGCGTGCACCCAAACTTAAAGCCTCAATACTTGGGTAAAAACTCTTTTATTGTAGTTTCAAAATCAAATGGATAGGATGACAGAAAATAATTTGCTTTATACTTTAGCTTTACAGCATATACCTAATATTGGAGATATAACGGCCAAAAAATTAATTTCACAATGTGGTTCTGCGGAAGCTGTTTTAAAAGAAAAAAAACAGAATCTTCTTAAAATTGATGGCATTGGCACTACTATTTTAAGTCATTTGTTTGAAGTAACACATTTAAAAGAAGCCGAAAAGGAAATTGATTTTATTAATGAAAATCAAATTAAGGTGTCGTATTTTGAAGAAGAAACGTATCCTGAAAAACTTAAACATTGTATTGATGGACCTATTTTGTTGTTTGAAGCAGGAAATGTTAACTTGAAAGAACAACGCATTATTAGCATTGTTGGTGCTAGAAAAATTACAACGAGTGGCATCGCGTTTTGTGAAGATTTAATTGAAAAATTAGCTATTTATAATCCTGTTATAGTTTCTGGATTTGCTTACGGAACGGATATTACAGCGCATAAAGCGGCTATAAAACATAATTTACAAACAGTAGGTTGTTTAGCGCATGGACTCAATCAAATTTATCCAAAAGTGCATAAAAAGTATATGGTTGAAGTAGAAAAAAATGGTGGTTTTTTTACCGATTTTTGGAGCAGTGATCATTTTGATAGAAATAATTTTTTAAAACGAAATAGAGTTATAGCAGGTTTAAGTGAAGCAACTATTGTTATAGAATCTGCCGAAAAAGGAGGGAGCTTAGTTACTGCCGATATTGCGAGTTCGTATAACCGTGATGTATTTGCGGTTCCTGGGCGTACAACAGATAGCCAAAGTGTGGGCTGTAACAATTTAATAAAACAACAAAAAGCACATATGCTTACCACGCCACTAGATGTGCCTTATATTCTAAATTGGCAATTAGAAGACGACAAGAAACCTGTTATCCAAAAACAATTGTTTGTGGAATTAGATGCGACTGAAAAAGTAATTTATAAATACTTAAATGATAACAATAAACAACAACTAGATAGTATTGCTATTAGTTGTAATCTGCCTATTTTTAAAGTGGCAAGTATATTATTAACAATGGAATTAAAGGGTGTAATTAGACCGTTACCGGGAAAGTTATTTGAGGTTGTTTAATATTGTTATTCCTGTATACACAGGAATTTATTAATAGCCAACCTTCTCCCTAACTCTTCCCAAAACATCATTAGCAACTAGCTTCGCTTTTTCTGCACCTAGAGTCAATGCTTTGTCAATTTCGTTGAGGTTATTCATATAATAATTATAACGCTCACGTTGGGTTGCAAATTTCTCAATAATTAATTCAAATAAAGCCTGTTTAGCATGTCCGTACCCATAATTACCGTTTTCGTAATTAGTTTTCATAGTTGCTATTTCTGCATCAGAAGCTAATAAACTATAAATAGCAAAACAGTTACAAGTACTCCAATCTTTAGGTTCTTCAAGCGCAGTGCTATCTGTTTGAATAGACATAATTTGCTTGCGCAATTTTTTATCGGCTAAAAATATATTAATAGTGTTGTCTCTACTTTTACTCATTTTTTGGCCATCGGTACCAGGAATAAGCATGGTGTTTTCCTGTATTTTTCCTTCTGGCATAACAAAAGTATCGCCTACTTTAGCATGAAAACGAGATGCTACGTCTCTCGTCATCTCAATATGCTGTAGCTGGTCTTTTCCAACAGGAATAATTTCGGCATCATATAATAAAATATCAGCAGCCATAAGCATTGGGTATGAAAACAATCCCGAGTTTACATCTTCTAATCTATCGGCTTTATCTTTAAAACTATGTGCCAATGTTAAACGTTGGTACGGGAAAAAGCAGCTTAAATACCAAGATAATTCAGTTACTTGCGGAATATCGCTTTGTCTGTAAAATACTGTTTTTTCAATATCTAAACCAAAAGCTAACCATGTAGCAGCTGTAGAGTAGGTGTTCTCTCTTAATACATTAGCATCTTTAATTTGTGTTAGTGTATGTAAATTGGCAATAAATAGAAAAGAATCATTCTCTGGGTTTTCGGCCATTTTAATGGCGGGTAAAATAGCGCCTAAAATATTTCCTAAGTGAGGTGTTCCTGTACTTTGTATGCCTGTAAGTATGCGTGCCATAAATTATATATAAGCTGCAAATTTAAAGATAAGTTAGGCAATAAAAAAAGGTGGCGTGAGTCACTTTTGTAAAAAATAGAAAAAAGATTATTTTTTAATTAAACTAGCTACAAATAATATGGCCGAAGCCCCTATTGCTCCTGTTAAAATATCACCTATAACTCCACCCATTAGCGAAATACCTAATATACCAAAAAGCCAGTTTCCAACAATGCCTCCAATAATACCAATAACAATGTTTAGTAGTAGTCCGAAACCACCACCTTTCATTAATTTGCCAGCTAACCAACCAGCAATAGCGCCAATTAGTAAAGAATAAAGTAAACTCATAATTAAATATTTTAAGTTGTTATGATTTAAAGATAATCAATTTATAATAGTATTTTTGAAACACATGAAATTTATAAAATACATTTTCTGGACATTATATCGTATTTGGTTTCACATACTTGTAGCCTTACCTATACTAATAATGTTCCCTATTCTTTTAATTTCCATTTTAAAAGAGTCTTGGTATCCGTTCTTTTTTAAAATGGCTAGAATTTGGGCAAAAGTTATTTTAATAGGTATGGGTTTTAATTACCGAATTGAAAGCGAACAAAAACCAGACAAAAAAAAGAGTTATATGTTTATAGCTAACCATACATCTATGGCAGATATTATGCTTATGTTGGTTTCTGTTAAAAATCCTTTTGTATTTGTTGGTAAAGCTGAATTAGCTAAAATTCCGTTATTTGGATTTTTCTATAAGCGTACTTGTATTTTGGTTGATAGAAGTTCTGCGAAAAGTAGACAAGCTGTTTTTTTAAGAGCACAAAGACGTTTAAAAACAGGTGTAAGTATTTGTATTTTTCCTGAAGGTGGTGTGCCTGAAGAACATATTGAATTAGATGAGTTTAAAGATGGTGCTTTTAGGTTGGCTATTAATCATCATATTCCAATTGTGCCCATAACATTTGCAGATAATAAAAAGCGTTTTTCTTATACATTTTTTAGTGGAAGCCCTGGTAAGATGCGTGTTAAAATTCATAAATTTTTAACGACTGAGAATTTAACTATTGAAGATACTAAATCTTTAAACCAGAGTTCTAGAATTATTATTTTAGATCAGTTAGAGCGATTTAAAAAGTAAAAAACTGCTCAAGGGGAAGAGCAGTTTTTTTGATATTGATTTCCGAGCTTACTGAAAATCAATATCTAGATCTAACCAAAAACCTAGAATTTAATGGAGAATCCAGTATAAACTCCTATGAAATAGGGTTTGAAATCGCCAGATGTATTATTAAATGTATTAATTTGATATTTAAACATAGGCTCTAAATTCAAGTCTATTTTTTTAGAAACTTGATAGTTTAAACCTAGACCAAAATTAGCACTATAACTTATTTTATTTATGTTGCTAGCTTCACCTAAAAGGGTTCTAGTACCTCCATTTGCTTCAGAATATATTTCGTTATTATTTAAAAAGAAGGAACTAAAGCCACCAATAACATTGACACCTAATTTTTTGTTTAATAGTGTATATTGAATTTCTATAGGAACTTCAATATATCCTAAAGATTGATTAATTGAGGTGTTTGATGTTCCAAACGATTCAGGGCTTTTAGCACTAAGGTTTTCAGCACTAATAAGTGAAGTGCCTTCTGAATTACTATTTGTACTAGGGCTGTTTTGGGTTACGTCGGAGTTCTTGGTGACTATATTCTGTAGTGAACGAGCACTTAAGCTACTAACACCAATCGATTGATATACAACAATATTATTAGTGTTATAACCTAGGTTTACTTTATTAACACCAGAACGAATACTCAATTTTTTATTTACAGCATAACTTGTAGAAATACCGTAACTCATATTAATTTCCCCTGTTTTGGAGTTGCCATTAAATTGTGGATCTATTGAAGAGCCGTTACCTAAACTATTAAAATAAACTGGCGCAGCATTTGGGGTAATACTCCACCTGTTTAATTTTTCTTCTTCAATAATATCTTTAGTTTTGTCTATAGCTTCTTCAATAGTAATTGTGCTTTTTTCAGGGGTTTCATTATTAACTATAATAGTTGCTTCTTCTTCCTCTTCTTCATTAGGTTTAGCAATAGTATTGTTATTTTTAGAGGTGTTATTAATAATTTTTTTAGCATTATTAATATCTATTAAAGCTGGATTTTTTTCGTTTTGAATAGTCTTATTAATTTTTTCTTCAACATTTAAAGCAATTGCTGTTTCTACTTCTGTTATTAATATTGAATTAGAAAGAGTTGATTCCTTCTTTGAAGATGAAGGGTTGTTATCTCTGCTTTTATTTATGTTTTTAGAGGCTGTTGTTTTTGTGATTGATGATTTTGTTGAAGTATTTATTTTATTATTTAATACTCCAGTGTTATTTTGAGATGCTTTTTCTATGTTGTTATTTTCATAATGATTATCTGTAACAATTTCTTTTTTTATAAGTGATTTATTTAAATCATTATTATTTGTTTCAGTGTCTACAACTTGATTTGGTTGTGGTTTATCAGTATTAATAAAGTAGCTTCCTCCAATAGTTAAAAGAAGTAATAGTAAAGCTGCAGCGCCAGCATAACGCCACCATATAGGAATAATACGGTGCTTTTTCTTTTTTTGGAGTTCGGCTTCAATATGTTTCCATACAGCATCGCTAGGGGTAGCCTCAAAATCTTTAAGACCTTCCTGAAATAATCTGTCTATGTGTTTTTTGTCATTCATTATAATGATTGCACATTTTGTGCTGTTTTATAATTTTCAATAGTTTGCTTCAAAGCTTGTCTAGCACGCGCTAGGTTGGATTTTGAAGTCCCTACATTTATGTTTAGCATTTCTGCAATCTCTTTATGAGAATAACCATCAAGTACGTAGAGGTTAAAAACCAATCTATATCTATCTGGTAATTCTTGAATAATTTGTAAAAGATAATCGATAGAGATATCGTCTTCATCAACTTCTAAAATAGCATCTTCAATGATGTTTTCATTTACAATATCAAAAACCTTTTCGTTTCTGTACCGTTGTAATACCGTGTTTATTGTAATACGTTTTAACCACCCCTCAAAAGAGCCTTTATTTTTATATTGTTCAATTTTATTAAAAATTGTTAAAAAAGCATCTTGCAAATTATCTTCTGCTTCTGCATAGCTTTTTGAATACTTCAAGCATACAGAGAATAGCTTACTCGAAAAGAGCTTGTATAATTCTCCTTGTGCTTTGGTATCATTAATTTTACAATTTTCTATGAGTTGATTTAAACTCAAATTAAACACATATTAATTAATAACAAATTACTCTACAACAGGTACTTCAATAGTTAAATATTGATCTTCACCATTAGTGTCTTCTCCTTGCCAAAATTTAAATATATAGGATCCGTTGCTAGTTACAATAAAATTAAAGGTTTCATCTACCAATACATCTTCAAGATCGTTACAATTGTTATCTTCAAACACAAAGTTTATAGGAGCAACTGTACGAATATTGTTTTCTTTAAAATAGTAAAACTCTTTAAAAGAATGGCAGGTAGAAGGTCTAAAATAAGAAACGGTAATTGGGTACGTTTCTCCTAATTCAAATGCATCAGGAATATCTACACTTTCTACAGGTAAAACCTCAAAACTATAATTTGCACCATCATTGTCAACACTACATGAGGCTAATACTAGTGTTAGGCAAAGTACAAGCAATCTTTTCATAACAAAAAATTTAAGTTTAATACATGTTTGTAATGTATAGATGCACTTGTAATTAAAAGGTTGCGCATGAAAACTAAAAAATCCCGATTAATCGGGATTTTTTAGTTTTTTAACCTTTAATGGCGGCTTTTATTTTTGCTTCGAGCTCGTCAAAAAGTTCTGGGTTATCTTTTATAATAGCTTTAACAGCATCTCTACCTTGTCCAAGTTTAGTTTCATCATAGCTAAACCAAGAGCCGCTTTTCTTAACAATTTCAAGTTCTACAGCAACATCTAGTATTTCTCCAACTTTACTTACGCCTTCACCATACATAATATCAAATTCTGCCATTTTAAAAGGAGGCGCTACTTTGTTTTTTACCACTTTAACTCTTGTTTTATTACCTAAAACATTTCCGTTACTATCTTTAATTTGTGTAGAACGTCTTATATCTAAACGAACAGAGGCATAAAATTTTAATGCATTCCCACCAGTTGTTGTTTCTGGGTTACCAAACATAACACCAATTTTTTCACGTAACTGGTTTATAAATATTACAGTACAGTTTGTTTTGCTGATAGACCCCGTTAGTTTTCTTAAGGCTTGAGACATTAAACGTGCATGAAGCCCCATTTTAGAATCTCCCATTTCGCCTTCTATTTCACTTTTTGGAGTTAAAGCAGCCACAGAATCTATAACCACGATGTCTATAGCTCCAGAACGAATTAAGTTATCTGTAATTTCTAAAGCTTGCTCACCATTATCAGGTTGAGAGATAATTAAATTATCAATATCAATACCTAAATTTTCAGCGTAAAATCTATCAAAAGCATGTTCTGCATCAATAAATGCTGCAATACCACCGGCTTTTTGAGCTTCGGCTATAGCATGTAATGTTAGGGTTGTTTTTCCTGAAGATTCGGGTCCATATATTTCAATAACACGTCCGCGTGGATAACCGCCAACACCCAAGGCGATGTCTAAACCTAAAGATCCAGATGGAATAGCTTCTACATCTACAACAGCTGCATCGCTCATTTTCATGACTGTACCTTTTCCGTAAGTTTTATCTAATTTATCTAATGTAAGTTTAAGTGCTTTTAATTTTGCTTCTTTTTCGCTGCTCATTTTTATTTATTTTTTTCTGAAGTAGTATGCTAAAATAGTACATCTTTTATCATCATACAATTTTATCACGCAACCTTTTTGCACATTTTGCATCTACTAAATAAAGTGGGAAGATTTTATGCTATGAAATTAACTAACTTGAGCATTTTACATGCTGATTAACTCAAACTAATTACTAAAGCACTTAATTTATTAGGTGCTTTTTTATATTAAATTGGGTACGTTTTTTAAAAACCGTACTTTTGCATCTTTAAAATATTTTTTAACCTTAAAAATTAGTATAGCATGCAACTGTACAATAAGTTAAGCGCAAAAGAAAGAGCAGAATTAATCGATAAAGCAGGAAAAAATCGATTAACACTTTCTTTTTATCAATATGCCAAAATTGGCAATCCACAAATTTTTAGAGATCATTTGTTTCTTACTTGGGACGCATTAGACGTTTTGGGTAGAATTTATGTAGCTCACGAAGGTATTAATGGGCAATTATCATTACCAGCCGACCGTTTTAATGAATTTAAAACTCATTTAGATTCTATTGATTTCTTAAAAGATATCCGATTAAACATTGCGGTAGAACAAGATAATAAATCGTTTTTAAAACTTAAAGTAAAAGTTCGAAATAAGATTGTGGCCGATGGTTTAAACGATGATACTTTTGATGTTACCAATAAAGGCATACATTTAAAAGCTGAAGAATTTAATCAGTTTATTGAAGATGAAAATACCGTTTTGGTTGATATGCGTAATCATTATGAAAGCGAAATAGGACATTTTAAAAATGCCGTAACTCCAGATGTAGATACGTTTAGAGATTCTTTAGATATTATTGAAGCGGATTTAAAAGACCATAAAGAAGATAAAAACTTGGTAATGTATTGCACGGGAGGTATTCGTTGCGAAAAAGCCAGTGCCTATTTTAAGCATAAAGGCTTTAAAAATGTGTACCAATTAGAAGGCGGCATTATTGAATACACCAGACAGGTAAACGAAAACCATTTAGAAAATAAATTTCTAGGTCAAAATTTTGTGTTTGATGATAGACGTGCAGAACGTATCAGTGATGATGTTATAGCCAATTGCCATCAATGTGGAAATCCTTTTGATGTGCATACCAATTGCGCTAATGAAGCGTGCCATTTATTATTTATTCAATGCCTTAAATGTAAAGAAGATATGGAAAATTGTTGTTCTTCAACCTGTATGGAAATAAATAGATTGCCTCACGAAGAACAAAAAGCACTTAGAAAAGGACAAGGTAATAGCAACGATATCTTTAAAAAGGGACGTGCAGATCATCTTCCATATAAAAAAGATTTAAGAAACATCTTTGAAACATTCAAAACCAAAGACCAATAAAATAGCCATTATGCAAAAAATTGAATTAATGGCTCCAGCAGGAAATTTTGAATCCATGCAAGCCGCTTTAGATAATGGTGCAGATTCTGTTTATTTTGGTGTTGAACAACTAAATATGCGTGCGAGAGCCTCTGTTAATTTCACTTTAGATGATTTACCAGAAATAGCAAAACGTTGTCAGTCAAAAAATGTGAGAACGTATTTAACCTTAAATACGATTATTTACGATCACGATTTATCTATTGTAAAAACCTTAATTAACAAAGCTAAAGAAGCGGGTATTACTGCAGTTATAGCCATGGATCAAGCTGTTATTATGACGGCTAGAGAAGTAGGTATGGAAGTACATATTTCTACCCAAATAAATATTACCAATATTGAAACGGTAAAATTTTATGCCATGTTTGCTGATACTATGGTACTCAGTAGAGAACTTAGTTTAAGACAAGTAAAAAAGATAACCGAACACATTGAAAAAGACCAAATAAAAGGGCCTTCAGGAAAACTTGTTGAAATTGAAATTTTCGGACATGGAGCACTTTGTATGGCTGTTTCCGGGAAATGCTACATGAGTTTACATTCATATAATTCTTCAGCAAATAGAGGTGCTTGCAAGCAAAATTGTAGAAAAAAATACACAGTAATCGAGCAGGAAACAGGTTTTGAAATGGAAATTGATAATGAGTATATTATGTCTCCTAAAGATTTGTGTACTATTGATATTTTAGATGAAGTTGTAAATGCTGGTATAACGGTTTTAAAAATTGAAGGACGCGGAAGAGCGCCAGAATATGTAGCCAAAGTGATTTCTTGTTATCGTGATGCTATTGATAGTTTGAATGCGGGAACGTATCAAAAAGAGAAAGTAATTACCTGGATGCAAGAACTTGAAAAAGTATATAATCGTGGTTTTTGGAATGGGTATTATCTCGGACAAAAGCTCGGAGAGTGGGCAACAGGTTCAGGATCTCACGCAACGCAAAAGAAAGTGTACTTAGGCAAGGGAACGCATTATTTTCCTAAACCTCAAATTGGCGAGTTTAAAATTGAAGCCTATGATATTTCTATAGGCGATATCATTTTAGTTACTGGTCCAACAACGGGGGCTCAAGAAGTTGAAGTTAGTGAGATGATGGTGAACGATGAAAAGTCAACTATAGGCACAAAAGGCGATATGGTAACCATTCCGTTAGGTTTTAGAATTAGACCATCCGACAAGTTGTATAAAATTGTAGAAAGTAAAGTAGAAGCGTAATGATTGTAATAACATTACAGCGTAATAAATGTATTGGTTGCAATTATTGCGTAGAATTAGCGCCGAAACAATTTCAAATGTCAAAAAAAGATGGAAAATCGGTTTTATTACATGGGGTTGATAAAAAGGGATTTTTCACTTTAAAATCTAATGAAGAAGCCATTTTAGAAGATTGTGAAAATGCATCAAAAGCTTGCCCAGTTAAGATTATAGACGTTAAAAGTGTTTAAGATAAAAGTGTCCTAAAGTTTATTTTTTTACTAATTTAATTATTTCTTTTTTGTTATAAAGGTCTTTAGTCATTAAGAAATATAAGCCATTCGGAAGTTGAGAGATATTTATTTTTTCAATCCCTTCAGGCTGAGCAACTAATTTAACTGTTTCTCCAAAGATGTTAATAATAGTTGCTGTTTTAATATTTTTAGATGAAAAGCTGATCATATCATCAGCAGGATTTGGATAAACAAATAGGTCATTTATTTTTTTTTCGTCAATGCTTAAAGTCCTTTCAATATTAAAAGAGTGTGTCACTGTTTTTCCAGCATAGATTACTTCCCATTTCCATTCTCCAACAATAGCTAGATCATTGCGGTTCCAATAGAATGAAGAAGCTAAAACATTTTGAAGAGCACTTTCTTCTATTATATAGTCCCATGTATCAAAAGTTAAATCATTTGGTTGTATTAGTTTAAGGTTTGCTGTAGAGCCTATTTCTGGGTCTCTAATATACAAACCAAAATAAATAGTTTGGTCTATATCAAATTTGTTGCTTTCATTTGTAGTTTCTGTTTCAGGACAGTCTGGAATAATAGGCATAGCGCTATGTGTGAGTAAAGCATTTATGTTTGGGTTATTATAGGGTTTTTGTATTTGCCACCAAGATTCTTGGTTAAAATTATTACAAGTCCCAGAATATGGGTCAATAATATTGTCATCTGCATCATGTATTTCAAAATGTAAATGAGGTCCTAATGAATCCCCAGAGCTACCTATAATTCCTAAAAATTCACCTTCTATAACATCCTCACCTACATTTTTAGAGGAAAGAGACCCGTTTTTCATGTGGGCATACCAAGCAATACTGCCATCGGAGTGTTCAATAAAAATGGCATTCCAAAAGCCGCTACCAAACGCGCAATTCCTATCATATTGCCCATTATATTTTGCGATTATTGTACCAGGAGCTGCAGCAATAACTTCAGCTTCATCATTATCCATCAGTTTCCATGGAAATGGCCATGTAAATATATCAACCCCTGGATGATTGTAATTTGATGTGTCATAAGTCTTTGTTCCACAGTTATAGTCTTCAATTTGATTAGAAAATGCTAGATTATGATCAACATACTGTGCAATACCCCAAGCGCTTTCATAATTTAAACCATCCGCTTTTTTTACAGGCCATGCGAATAAAGGGTTGTTTGCTTTAACATTTTTGGTTTTAGATGTTTTGCCTAATTTTAGTTTTATAGAACTTTTTTTAAGCGTTTGTGCTATTGAGGCTCTTTGTTCAGTAGTTAAACAAGTGTTGTTTTTTTTGTTAAACTTAGATATTTCGATAATTTTTGGCTTATATAAATCAAGTTCTTGACTATTTGCATAGTTAATCAGTAACAATGTTAAAAATAAAATAGAATTTTTAAGAATTTTAAATTTCATGTGTTTGTAATTTTTTGTCGGTCACATGTAACATTCATTTAATTATTTTCTTGTGTGTTGAAAATATAGTTTTGAATGTTTCATAGCATTGATTTTTTATGGAAAATATAAACAAAAGATAAAGAAGAAATATATAAAACCGTTAAAATACATAAAACAACACAAGATGTGCGTTTTTTCTAAAAGACGAAACACTCTAAATGTTGTTATAGTAAAAATAAAATAAAAGTATTAACTAAAAAATCTTTGTTTTAAGTCTATAGAATAATCTTATATTTACAATATCAAAATATTTATAAACCTTCATTCGTAATAATTTAATTATTAACGAATTCAATATATAATAACATATGGCTTGCGCAAGTTGCTCAACTAAAGACGGCTCACCAAACGGCTGCAAAAATAATGGTACTTGTGGTACAGATAGTTGTAATAAATTAACTGTTTTTGATTGGCTAGCAAATATGTCGCTTCCAAATGGAGAAAAACCATTTAACTGGATTGAAGTTCGTTTTAAAAACGGCAGAAAAAATTACTATAAAAACACCGAAAATTTAACCTTAAGTATTGGCGATATTGTTGCTACACAAGCGCAATCTGGTCATGATATTGGTATGGTTACCCTTACGGGGGAATTGGTACGCGTTCAAATGAAACGTAAAAATATTTCTGAAACTCCAGAAGAACTATTAAAAATATACAGAAAGGCAAGTCAAAAAGATATTGATATTTGGCAAACGGCACGCGATAAAGAAGAACCTATGAAGGTTAGAGCGCGTCAATTTGCTATAGATTTGAAACTTCATATGAAGATTTCAGATATTGAATTTCAAGGTGATGCCAGTAAAGCTACCTTTTATTATACAGCCGAAGAACGCGTAGATTTTCGTGAACTTATTAAAGTATTTGCACGCGAGTTTAGAACACGTATAGAAATGAAACAAGTTGGGTTTCGTCAAGAAGCATCAAGGCTTGGAGGTATTGGTTCATGTGGACGCGAATTATGTTGTTCTACTTGGTTAACAGATTTTCGTTCGGTAAGTACTTCAGCAGCTCGTTATCAGCAACTATCATTAAATCCTCAAAAATTAGCAGGACAATGCGGTAAATTAAAATGTTGTTTAAATTATGAATTAGACTCGTATTTAGATGCTTTAAAAAGTTTTCCTAAAACAGATATTAAGCTTAAAACTGAAAAAGGAACCGCCGTTTGTCAAAAAACAGATATTTTTAAAGGACATATGTGGTATGCTTATGAAGGTGAATGGATGAATTGGCACAAGATAACTACAGAGCAAGCCAATGAAATTATTGAAGCCAATAAAAAAAACAAACCCATCGCAAGCCTTGAAGAATATGCATCAGAGCTTGTAGAAGATACTAAAACAGAGTTTGAAAACGTTGTAGGACAAGATAGTTTAACACGCTTTGATAGTCCAAAACCCAATAATAAACGTAGAAATAATAGGAAGAAACCTAATCAGAAAGGGAATCAAGGAACTCAAGCTAATAAAAAAGTTGTGTCAAAGAATAATCCAAATCAAAAAAATAGAAACAAAAACAGTAATAATAAAAGAAAACCTAAACCTTAAAACAGTAAAAATGTTTCGAAATAGTGCCTCGTTATTTTTTTTAATTTTTTCTTTTGCATTGGTGTCTTGCGATTCAAATCGCGTTTTCGATGTATATAAATCAGTGCCTAATTTATGGCATAAAGATTCTATTGTAGGTTTTAAAGTAACTCCACCAGACTCCACCAAAAACTACAATTTATTTGTGAACTTAAGAAACACAAATGCTTATAAATACAACAATCTGTTTTTAATTGTCGAAATGGTTTATCCGCACGGGAAAACTATAAAAGACACTTTGGAATATAGAATGGCAGATCCTAGTGGAAAACTTTTAGGTACAGGATTAACCGATGTTAAAGAAAATAAACTTTGGTATAAAGGACAAAAAGAGCCATTTATTTTTAATGAAATAGGAGAATATACCGTTAATATTCAACAGGCTATGCGAGAAAATGGAAAAACAAATGGAGTTACAACCCTTGAAGGTATAACAGATATTGGTTTTAGAATAGAAAATATAAATAATAATTAAATAATGTCACATCGAGTGTCCTGGTTTTATACCAGGAAGTATCGAGATGTATTAAGCTAATTATAGTACATGGCAAAAGCAAAAAAAGAAACAAAAGCATCAGTTCAAGATTTCTCGAAATACATCCGTTGGTTTTGGATGTTATTTATAGGAGGTATATTTTCTGTAGTGCTTATATTTTTATTAGCATCTTGGGGTGTTTTTGGTGAAATACCAGATCATACACAGTTAGAAAACCCTAAAACAAATTTAGCTACCGAGATTATTTCTTCGGATGGTAAGACATTAGGTAAATTTTACTTTAATGATAATAGAACACCTATAAGTTATGAAGAGTTACCACAGCATTTAGTAAACGCTTTAATAGCTACTGAAGATGCTCGTTTTCATGATCATTCAGGGGTTGATGCGCGTGGGACTTTAAGGGCTGCTATTTTTCTAGGTAAAAATGGAGGAGCCAGTACAATTTCACAACAGCTAGCGAAACAGTTATTTCATAATAGAGAAAATGCAAATATTTTTGAGAAACTTTCTCAAAAAATTAGAGAATGGATTATTGCTATTCGTTTAGAGCGTCAGTACACTAAAGAAGAAATTATTGCTCAGTATTTTAACATCTATGATTTTTTAAATAATGCAGATGGTATACGTAGTGCTGCAAGAATATATTTTGGAAAAGAACCTATAGATCTAGATTTAAAAGAATCGGCTATGTTGGTAGGTATGTTTAAAAATTCAGCATTATATAACCCAAGAAGAAATCCAGTAGGAGTTAAAAATAGACGTAATGTTGTTTTAGCCCAAATGGAAAAATATGATTATATAAGTGAAACTGTTAAAGATTCGCTTCAAAAAACGGAACTGGATTTAAATTATTCTCCAGAATCACATCGTGAAGGTATTGCTACTTATTTTAGAGGCTACTTAGATGGTTTTATGAAAGATTGGATTAAAAATAACCCTAAACCAGATGGCACTAGTTATAATTTATATAATGATGGATTAAAGATTTACACAACTATTGATTCTCGTATGCAACAATACGCTGAAGATGCTGTACAACAACATATGTCAAGGTTACAAGCAGAATTTTTTAATCAAAATACCCCAAATCGCAATCCAACAGCACCGTTTTTAGAATTGGATAAAAGTGAGATTGATGAGTTGTTAAATCGTTCAATGAAGCAAGGAGAACGATGGCGAATATTGAAAAAAGCAGGAAAATCAAATAAAGAAATTGTAGCATCATTTCAAAAACCTACTGAAATGACTGTTTTTGCTTGGAGAGAAGGTAAAGCCAGTGAAGTAGATACTATTATGAAACCCATAGATTCTATGCGTTATTACAAATCGTTTTTACGTACAGGTATGATGTCTATGGATCCCTTAACGGGCCATGTAAAGGCTTGGGTTGGCGGTATTAATTATCGTCATTTTCAATACGATATGGTAAAACAAGGAAAACGACAAGTAGGTTCCACATTCAAACCATTTGTTTATACCACAGCTATAGATCAACTTCATTTATCTCCTTGTGATGAATTGCCAGATACGCCTTTTTGTATAGATGCTGGTAAATACGGAAACCCAGAAAAATGGTGCCCTAGTAATTCTAATGGTGAAAATGATTATGGTGGTAATAGAACATTAAAGAATGCCTTGGCTAATTCTGTAAACACAATAACGGCAAGATTAATTGATAAAGTGGGACCACAAACAGTAGTCGATTTAGCAAAGAAACTAGGAATAGAATCTGAAATACCTCCAGTACCATCTATAGCATTAGGAACAGCTGATTTAAGTGTTTACGAAATGGTTGGTGCTTATTCAGCATTTGCTAATAAAGGCGTTTATACCAAACCGGTAATGGTAACCACTATTGCAGATAAAAATGGCACTATTTTATATCAATTTAAGCCAGAAACACGTGATGTTTTAAGTGCTGAAACAGCCTATGTAACCGTTAAGCTTATGGAGGGCGTAACACAATCTGGTTCAGGAGCTCGTTTAAGGAATAATTATTCTGTAAATACGACTGTATATAAGGAAATAATAACTGGCTATCCTTATGAATTAACAAACCCTATAGCAGGAAAAACAGGAACCACACAAAACCAAAGTGATGGTTGGTTTATGGGTATAGTACCTAATTTGGTAACAGGTGTTTGGGTAGGAGCAGAAGATAGAGCAGCGCATTTTAGAACCATTACTTATGGGCAAGGAGCCGCTATGGCATTACCTATTTGGGGTGTTTATATGAAAAGTTGTTATGCAGATGAAACTTTAAATATTTCTAAAGAAGATTTTGAGGAACCTTCAAATCTTTCTATAAATGTAGATTGTGCAAAAGTTGATGATGATACAACAGTTGTTGATGATGGTTCTAATGATACTCCAGATGATTTAGATTTTTAATAAAATAGTTTTCTGAATTTATTTTCAGTAATCAATGATATAGTTAAAACCATTCTTTTTAGAATGGTTTTTTATTTATTAATATTTGTGAGATATGATTGGATTATTCGTAATTTTATACGGATAAAATTGATAATAATGATTAATAAGAAAGTAGATAATGTTGAATTGGCTCTTGCAGGAGTTTCAGATAGCATGATTTTTATGCTAGGTGGTTTTGGGCTTAGTGGTATTCCTGAAAATGCCATAGGGCAATTAGTGAAACTTGGTGTTAAAGGTTTAACCTGTATTTCAAATAACGCAGGGGTAGACAATTTTGGTTTAGGATTATTACTTCAAGAGAAGCAAATAAAAAAAATGGTATCCTCTTATGTTGGAGAGAATGATGAATTTGAACGTCAAATGCTTTCAGGAGAATTAGATGTAGAATTAATACCTCAGGGTACATTGGCTGAACGTTGTCGTGCAGCTCAAGCAGGTTTTCCTGCTATTTATACGCCAGCAGGCTACGGAACAGAAGTGGCAGAAGGTAAAGAAACCAGAGCGTTTGATGGTAAAATGTATGTATTAGAATATGCTTTTAAAGCGGACTTTGCTTTTGTGAAAGCTTGGAAAGGCGATGCTGCAGGAAATTTAATTTTTAAAGGGACTGCTAGAAATTTTAATCCAAATATGTGTGGAGCTGCTAAAATAACGGTTGCTGAGGTTGAAGAATTAGTGCCATTAGGAACTTTAGATCCTAATCAAATTCATATTCCAGGAATTTTTGTTCAGCGTATTTTTCAAGGAGAAACCTATGAGAAACGAATTGAGCAGAGAACGGTGAGAGTGAAAAGTTAAAGTACTTGTCATTCCTGTGAAAATAGGAATCCTCTTTTAAAAAGTTAAGATTCAGTTAAAAAGATTCCTGCCTTTGCAGGAATGAAAAAAGTAAAAGATCTATGTTAGATAAAATAGGGATAGCAAAGCGTATAGCAAAAGAAGTACAAGATGGTTATTATGTTAATCTAGGTATTGGCATTCCTACTTTAGTTGCTAATTATGTTAGAGAAGATATAGAAGTAGAATTTCAAAGTGAAAATGGTGTTTTAGGGATGGGCCCTTTTCCGTTTGAAGGCGAAGAAGATGCAGATGTTATAAATGCAGGAAAACAAACCATTACAACATTGCCAGGAGCTAGTTTTTTTGATTCAGCTATGAGTTTTTCTATGATTCGCGGTCAGCATGTAGACTTAACTATTTTAGGCGCTATGGAAGTAGCAGAAAATGGAGACATAGCCAATTGGAAAATTCCAGGGCGCATGGTAAAAGGTATGGGAGGTGCTATGGATTTAGTTGCTAGTGCAGAAAATATTATTGTAGCCATGATGCATACTAATAAAAAAGGAGAATCTAAGTTGTTAAAAAAATGCTCGTTACCACTTACAGGTGTTGGCTGTGTTAAAAAAATAGTGACTAATTTAGCTGTACTTGAAGTAACGAGTGCTGGTTTTAAACTTTTAGAACGTGCTCCAGGAGTTTCGGTAGAAACTATAAAAAATGCTACTGAAGGAATATTAATTACTGAAGGCGATATTCCAGAAATGAGTCTTTAGAGTTTTAACAGAAAGTAGTAAAATACAAAAATATCGATGAAAACGTTAAAAATATATGTATTTCATCGATTTTTTGTGTTTTTTGACTGATTTATTGAAAGGATGTCTGATATTAGCAGTCCCCAAATAAACCAAGTTAAATTAATAGATTTCCCCAAATCTACCATAAATTTTACGCTTATGAATATTGCAGCAAATCTACCTGAACAACCTACAAATGGCGAAAGCAAATTCAAAGAAACTGTAAAAGAAAATTTACAATTTTTAAAAAGCTTAGTCTATTTAACAAAAAAAATATTCATGCTATAATCCTTTTGGAATAGCATGAATTAATTTTTTTGTGTATTCTTTTTGAGGCGATTTATATATAATATCAGCATCATTTAATTCTTCTATTTTACCTTCATTCATCACCAATAGTTGATCGCTCATGTATTTTACTACTGCTAGATCGTGTGAAATAAATATATAGGTAAATCCAAAAGTGTCTTTAAGTTCGTTTAATAAGTTAAGAACTTGTGCTTGAACCGAAATATCTAATGCAGAAACGGACTCGTCACATACTATTAATTTTGGCTGTAAAGCAATGGTTCTAGCAATACCAATGCGCTGTCTTTGTCCCCCAGAAAATTCATGAGGATAGCGGTTAAAGTAATCTTCAGATAAACCAACGCGATTTAAAATATCTATAACTTTTCCCTTTCGTTCTTCATCAGAATTAAAAAGTTGATGCACTTTTATAGGTTCCATAATGGCTTCACCAACAGGAATTCTAGGGTTTAGAGAGGAGTAAGGATCTTGAAAAATAATTTGAATGTCTTTTCTAAGTTTTCTTATCTCCGTTTTAGAAAGTTTTGTAATATCGATGCCATCATATAAAATTTGTCCTGCTGTGGCTTTGTCTAATTGAAGAATGGCATTTCCTAAAGTAGATTTTCCACAACCAGATTCGCCTACCAGACCTAAAGTTTCTCCTTCATATAATTTAAAAGTAACGCCGTTTACTGCTTTAAAAGTGTTCGCCTTATTAAACCAATTGCCTTTTGTTATATATTCTTTTTCAACATTAATCACTTCTAGCAAAGGCGGTTTACTATATAACTTTTCATGGTTTAGTTTTCGTTCTTCTGCTGTTATAGTAGTATTTGAAACCGTATTATTTAAATAATCTTCAATGGTTGGTAATATTTTTAATCTAGTATTTAAAGATGGGCGCGAATTAATAAGTGCCTTGGTGTAATTATGCTGGGGGTTTTTAAAGATTTCTGTTACAGATCCTTCTTCAACAATATCTCCTTTATACATAACTAACACCCGATTTGCAATTTCAGAAATTAAAGATAAATCGTGCGTAATAAATATCACGCTCATTTTGGTTTCTGTTTGCAGGTCTTTTATAAGTTTGATAATATCTTTTTGAACGGTAACATCTAAAGCCGTAGTAGGTTCGTCTGCAATTAAAATATCTGGTTTACAGGCAATCGCCATAGCAATCATAACACGCTGTTTTTGTCCACCAGAAATTTCATGAGGATACTTGTTGTAAGTATGCTTAACGTCAGGAAGTTTTACCTTTTCAAAAAGTAAAAGCGTTTCTTCTTTGGCTTCTTGTTTTGTGAGTTTTGTGTGTTGTAATAAAATTTCTTGAACCTGTTTTCCGCATATCATCGATGGGTTTAAAGAACTCATAGGTTCTTGGAAAATCATGGCAATTTTATTACCTCTAATTCTTTGAAATAATTTTGGTAAAAGCTTAGTTAAATTGTCTTCATTATATGTAATGCTACCAGAATTTATTTTTGAAATATTTTTAGGAAGAAGTCCTAATATAGCTAAAGAAGATACTGATTTTCCAGAACCAGATTCGCCTACAATTCCTAAAATTTCGTTCTTTTTTAATTCGTATGAAATATTATGAATAACCACGTTTTTTCCAAATGAAATAGAGAGATTTTCAATTTTTAATATGGTTTTTTTTGTCATTTATATATGCATAATTTCCTCGTTGCTTAATAAATCATCACCTCGTAAACGTAAAAAGATTTGAGCCACAGCAATGGTGTCTTTTTCGCAATAGATAATAATTCTGTCTACTTCATTTTCTTCGTAATAAACACGATATACTTCGCTGCCGTCAATATCGTCTTTTGGTGATGGAATACCTAAAACATGGGTTAATAGTTTTAGTGACGTGTAGCTTTTATAATCACCAAATTTCCACAATTCTAAGGTGTCTAAATGCGGAACTTCCCAAGGTTTTTTACCAAATAAATTGAGTTTATGAGGTAATTCTATATTATGAATTATCATACGACGTGCAATGTAGGGAAAGTCAAATTCTTTACCGTTATGAGCACAAAGCAAATGTTTGGTTTCGCTAAAATGAGAAATTAATAGGTTTTTAAAGTCTTTTAGAATGGTAATTTCATCACCATAAAAGGAGGTGACTCTAAATTGTCTCAAATCCCCTGTAAATGTAAAATAACCAACGGATATGCATACTATTTTACCAAATTCTGCCCAAATGCCAGCTCTGTCATAAAACTCTTCAGCAGTAAATTCTTCTTTGCGTTGGTATTTAGATTTGTGTTCCCAAAGCGCCTGTTTAGTTTCATCTAATTCAGAGAAATATTGCACCTCTGGAACGGTTTCAATATCTAGAAATAATATGTTTTCAAGATGTAGTTTTGCAATCATTCATTTAACATTTTATATGCTTCATTAATATAAACTGAAATATCTTCAGTGAATTCATCAACGCCTTCATCTGGTGATTTTCTATGGCCTAAGCGAACAATGATAACATTGTCATTAGGTTGAACGATAACATATTGACCGAGGTGACCACGCATCATAAAAAAGTTTTTGCCGTTTTGTTTTTTTAACCACCAACCGTAGCCATATTGTGGGCTTTCTTTAAATCTAGGCGTTATGGATTTAGCAACAAAAGAGGAGTCTAATAATTGTTTGTCGTTCCATTTACCATGGTCTTTATATAATTTTCCAAAGCGGGCAAAGTCTCTTGCATTACTAGAAATACAGCAAAATGTTTTTGCTAGCCTATGTTTTTTATCATCTAATTGCCAAAGCGCATCATTAGTTGCTCCCATAGGTTGCCAAAAGCTTTCAGAAAGATAGCTTGCTAATCGTTTTCCTGTTGCTTTTTGAATTATCATTCCGAGTAATTGGGTACTTCCGCTTAAATATTCAAATTCAGCACCTGGAGTTTTAACTACTTTTTGATTTAAAATTGTTTCAGCTAAATCATTATCATAATTAGCTCTTGCTGTTACTGAAAACGGACTGGTATAATGTTCTACCCAATCTAAACCAGAAGCCATAGAAGCCAAATCTCCAACAGTAGTTTTTGCATAATTATACTGTGGGTAAAAATCGCTAATTGGCTGGTCTAAATTTTTAATATAACCATCCATAATCGCTTTTCCTAGTAAGGATGTAGTGATGCTTTTAGCCATTGAAAACGAATTGGTTTTTGAACTTTCGTTAAAACCCTCATAATAGTTTTCAAACCAAATACTATCATTTTTTATAATAAGATACGCAATGGTCCCCCAATCTTTATTAACTGTAGAAAGTTTTTTTGTTTCTTTTACAGTATTGTAATTTTTATGATTTATCCAAGGACTTGGATTGATTCCTTTTTTTATGGTATCATTTTCAAAAAACGGATAGTCGTCAATGAAAGCCGTTTTATGCCCTGTGAAGTAAACAACTTTAACGCCTTTTATTATATAGCCGTAGTCAAAAATATAGAGTAAAGCTATAAATGCTATAATTATAATAACAAGCCATTTAAAGAATTTTTTTATAAATTTCATTCCATTGTGTTTAGTTGAATTAAATATAATAATTAAAACTTGACATGTAAGTCTTTATATATTGTTTTTTAAAAAATACTGCTTAGTATAATTCTTAAACCCCATGCCAAAGATGCTTTGGTTTCTCTGTTATTTAAATTACAAATGTCTTTGGAAGTGATAATAGATTCTATACCCATTAATGCCGTTGAAACGGATAATAGTTTGTTGTAAACATCTCTGTCAATTTGATTTCTATAAGGAATAAGCGCTAATTTTAATGCTGCCATTCTTTTTGAGCTTTTTGAAATCTTTGTTTTATATGAGTCATCTTCTTTTAAATAGATACTTAAATATTTACGAAATGCTGCTTCATTGTTTATGGCTAATTCATTAAAATAATCCTGAATGTATAATATGCGATCAATTATAGGAAGATGTTGTGTTTCTAGAAATGTGTTTTCGGTAGAATTTGTTAATAGCTCTAAACTAGCTTCAGAACATAATAAATCGATATTTGAAAAATAACGATAAATAGTAGCTCTGGAAATATTTGAGGCTTTAGCAACGTCTTCAAGACTTAATTTTTTACCTTGCTTTAATAGTTCTTGTACCGTATTTAAAATTTTAAGCCTTGTTTTTTGCTTTTGTATTTTGCGCCCTGAACTTAATGAAACACTATTCATGAGATTTTTGTCTTATAAAAAATAAAGATACAAAAATTTATCAAAAATATTTTATGAGACTAAAATCTCATAAAATAAATTCATTGATGTTTATTTTTAACAAGCTGTTAATTATTGAGTTATGTGGTATGTGCTTTTTCAAAAAAGGTTTTAGTATGTTAAAACAGCGATAGTTGCTTGAAAGGGCTCTCGTGGTCTAATAACCATTTTTTCCGATGTAAACCACCAGCATAACCAGTTAAACTACCGTCTGTACCAATAACTCGATGACACGGAATGATAATCCAAATAGGATTTTTACCATTCGCGTTCGCAACTGCTCTAATTGCTTTTACATCACCTAATTGTTTTGATAGTTCGAGATAAGAAGTGCTTTTGCCATAAGGAATTTGCTCTAATTGATTCCATACTTTCTTTTGAAAATCGGTTCCTTGCGGATTTAAGTTTAAATTAAACTGTTTTCTTGATTCTTCAAAGTATTCATTTAGTTGAATAACGCAATCTTCTAATTCTATGGGTATTATGTCAGTTATTTTTTCTTCAGAATTAAGTGCAGTAACAGAAGAAATACCATCAATATCTCCAGTAATTTTCGTGAAACCTAAGGGAGATTTAATAATGCAAGTTTCCATTAGTTTTCAGTTTTAGGGTTTTCTAAAATACCTAATTTTTTGGCTCTTGCTTCCCAGTTTTTTCTAGCTTGAATTTGCAAATCGGATACATTATCGCTTTCATCCATAATTTCTAAACCGAGCAATGTTTCAATAACATCTTCCATAGTTACTATACCACTAACGGTACCATATTCATCAACCACTAAAGCCATGTGATTTCTAGTTGCAACCAATTTTTCAAAAAGTGTAGGGATGGCGATATTACGATCTACTATAATAATATCTCTTTTGATTTCTGATAGTTTTTTCGAGCCATTTTTTAATGCCATTTCTTTAAATACATCATCTTTTAAAACAAGTCCTTTAATATTATCTTCGGTATCGCTATAAACAGGGATTCTTGAAAAACGAAGGTTTAGGTTTTTATTAAAAAACTCTTCAACAGTTGTTGATTGATTTTCTATTTTCATAACCGTTCTTGGAGTCATTACATCTTTTGCGCTTACATCTTTGAAGGTTAAAAGGTTTTTGATGACCTTACTTTCACTTTCTAAAAACACGCCTTCTTCATGTGCCATATCGGTCATTGCCAAAAAAGTTTCTCGACTTAATACACTACCATGTCCTTTCCCTCCAATAAGTTTTGTTGTAAGTTGTAATAGCCATAAAATACCAGTCCATTTTAGAGGAAAAATTAGAACAATAAGCGCTTTTGATGTAAAATTAGCCAGTTTTTTCCAGTAGGTTGCTCCAATAGTTTTAGGTATTATTTCGGAAGCAACAAGAATTAAAAGCGTCATAATTGCCGATACAACACCAACGGTATTAATACCAAATAATTCAATTTTAAAGGGTAGTTTTTCTGCTTCTATACCAACCATCATAGCGCCTAAAGTATGAGCAATGGTGTTTAATGTTAAAATTGCAATTAGGGGTTTGTCAACATCCTTTTTTAATGATTCTAGAGTTAATGCATAGTCTTTTCCTTCTTGTTTTTTTACATTAATAAAAGTGGGTGTAATGCTTAATAATACTGCTTCAAGTATGGAGCATAAAAATGAAAAGAAAATAGAAATGGTTGCCCAAAAAATTAATGTGCTCATTAAGAATTGATTTTGTTAAATGCTAATTTACGAAATCAGTTTCACAACATCCTTAGCAAAGTAACTTGCTATAATATCGGCTCCAGCACGTTTAAATGCAGTTGTTGTTTCCATCATCACTTGGTCGTGATTTAACCAACCTTTTTCAGCGGCAGCTTTTATCATAGCATATTCGCCAGAAACCTGATATACAGCTACTGGAACATCCACTTCGTTTTTAATTTCTCGAAGTATGTCTAAGTAAGAAATACCTGGTTTTACCATAACAATATCGGCACCTTCATCAATATCCATTTCGGTTTCTCTAAGTGCTTCAAAACGGTTACCATAATCCATTTGGTAGGTTTTTTTGTCTTTTGGAATATCAACTAAATTTACTGGTGCAGAATCTAGAGCATCACGAAACGGGCCATAGAAAGCCGATGCGTATTTAGCAGAATAACTCATAATACCTGTATCTGTAAAGCCTTCGTCTTCTAAAGCTTCACGAATGGATAGAATACGACCGTCCATCATATCGCTAGGTGCTACAAAGTTAGCACCTGCTTTAGCGTGAGATAAGCTCATTTCGGTTAAAACTTCAACGGTGTCGTCGTTTATTATTTTTCCGTTTTCAACAATACCATCATGTCCGTACGATGAATAAGGATCCATAGCCACATCGGTCATCACTATCATATCTGGACACACATTTTTAACGGTTTTAATGGCGCGTTGCATCAATCCGTTTGGGTTTAAAGCTTCAGTCCCTTTATTGTCTTTTAAGTTGTCTGGTATTTTTACGAAAAGTAAAACAGATTTCAACCCAAGTTTCCAAAGTTCTTTAACTTCACCTTCTAATAAATCTAAACTATAGCGAAAATAGTTTGGCATCGAAGCAATTTCATCTTTTATACCTTTGCCTTCAACAACAAAAAGAGGCACTAAAAAATCGTTTGGTGTAATAATGGTTTCACGAACTAAAGATCGAATGGCTTCGTTGGTTCTTAATCTTCTATTTCTTTTTATTGGATACATATTTTGCCCCCTAACCCCCCAAAGGGGAAATTCCTATTAGGGGTGAATAGGGTTTTTAGTGTTAAAATTTTTTAATTTAAAGAACAATGTTATTTATATTTTGCTTCAATTTTCATTTATAATAGAGTTTCCTCTTTGGGGGTTAGGGGGCTACCCAATCAATAGGATTTTGTAATATATTTATTAAACGTTCTTCTTCACTTCCTACTTCAGGATGATGATCGTAAACCCATTGTACATGAGGCGGTAAACTCATTAAAATACTTTCTATGCGTCCGTTGGTTTTTAGCCCGAATAGAGTACCTTTATCATGAACTAGGTTGAATTCTACATAGCGCCCACGACGTATTTCTTGCCATTTGCGTTGTTCGTCTGTAAAGGGTAACTCTTTTCGTTTTTCAACAATAGGCACATAAGCTTCTAGAAAACTATCACCAACATCGGAAACAAAATTATACCAGTTGTCCATAGTCATATCTTCTGATGCTTTGCAATAATCGAAAAACAAACCACCTATACCTCTGCCTTCATTACGGTGTGTGTTATAAAAATACTCATCGCAACGGGCTTTGTATTTTGGATAGAATTCGGGATTGTGCTTATCGCAAGTCGTTTTACAGGTTTGATGAAAGTGTTTAGCATCTTCATCAAATAAGTAATAGGGCGTTAAATCTTGTCCGCCACCAAACCATTGATTGATAATGTTTTTGTTTTTATCATACATTTCAAAATAACGCCAATTGGCATGAACTGTTGGCACCATGGGGTTTTTGGGGTGCAAGACTAAACTTAATCCACAGGCAAAAAAATCAGCTTCGCCCACCTTAAACATTTTTTGCATGGTATCTGGTAACTTCCCATGAACAGCCGAAATATTAACACCGCCTTTTTCAAAAACGTTGCCATTTTCAATGACGCGAGTCCGTCCGCCACCGCCTTCTGGTCGTTCCCAAATATCTTCTTGAAATTTAGCTTCCCCGTCAACTTCTTGAAGTTTTGATGTGATGCTGTCTTGTAAATCTTGTATGTATTGGTAGAATTTGTCTTTCATTGGAAAACCTACAAGGTCTTTGAGACCTTGCAGGTTAGTATTATTTGATGTGGTTTCTTGCCCTGCAAGGTTTTTAAAACCTTGTAGGTCTTCTTGATGGTTATAGTGCACAATTTTTAGATTAGGTAAATCGTCGAATAATTTTAGAATGTACTTTTTATCAAGTAGAAATTCTTTTGGAGAGCTTTCTTCAAGATAATAATGATAAGATGAGAATTTATATTTTTCCCAATTTTTAATAGGGTTACGATGTATATAGCAAAATACCGTTTTAAAATAAGATTCTGAATCTATTTTTTTTCGTTTGAAATGTTTCTCAAAAAGGCTTCCTGTTCTCTTATTCTGTTTATTAAATGCTTTTGCATACGCATTGAAAAGATTAGAAAAAGCTTGCGTTATTTCTTTTGTATTGCTATCAACTTTAATTAGAAGGTGATAATGATTGTCTAAAAGGCAAAAGGCACTAATAGAAGCATTATCTTTAAGATATTTATCAATTAACTCAAGAAAATAACGTTTGTTTTCATTTGAACGGAAGATTGTACAACCATTAATTCCACGATTAAATACATGGTAATAATTATCTTTTTCTAATATTTCTAACTTCATTTTAATTTATATTTCGATAACTACAAGGTTTCTGAAACCTTGCAGGATTAGCGTTTATTCTATTTCTCTATACAACTCGTATAATTCCATATCTAATGGTTTTTCTCCTGGAAGAGTGTGTTCATTTTTAAGTGTTCTTTTCCAGATAAAATTACAGTTTTCAGCAACTTTTACACTCGCTATATTTGTTTTATAAACGATGATTTGAAGTGTTTTTAATCCGATTTCATCAAAAGCATAGTCTGATAATTTTTTTATGGCATTAGTTGTAATGCCTTTGCCTTCGAAAGGGTAGCCAATACAATAAGCAAACTCCCCTTGTTTTTTAGTCCAGTTAAGTTCTTTAATGTATACTAATCCAACTAATTGATGGGTTTCGCTCTCTTTTATAGTGAATAAGAATTCTTCTTTTAAGTTGAATTGTTTTACTTTTTTTTTAACGAAAAAATTAGATAACGTTGGTGTTAAATTTTGCTCTAATGTTCTTGGGAAATACCGTTTTAATCGGTCTTCGTTGGAAACTATAAAATTGCAGAGATTCCATGCGTCTTTCAGTTTTATAGGTTCTATATAAAAGGTGTCGAAATTAAGCTGCATTTGGTAAGTTATTTTTTAGTTGAAGGGCATTAACTGTTTTTATTGTGGCTGCTGTAACTGATAAAGGTAAAACCAAAATAACACCAACTACTGGAATTAACAAGAATAAGATAAAGACAATGCCATTACCAATAGCTAAACCACGATGCTTACGAACAAATTGTAAACTTTCTTTATATTTAAAATGACGCTCTAGTGTATAATCCATATTTCCAAAACCTGCATAATATGCTTGTAATAAAAACAATAACATGGTTGAAAAAAGATTAACAAAGGGAATGAATTTAAGAAGCAGTAAGGGAATCGTTAAAAACAGTTCCATAATTAGGTTTCTACCGTTAATACGAATACCTCGTAAAAGTTGTTGAGAGAAACTGGTGTTTCTGTGGTTGTGATTTGTAATTCCTGTTAAATGTGTTTCAATTTTTTCGGAAACGGGACTCATAAATGGTGCTGATAATGCCATTATGATGTGTTTGAAAAGAATAAGTCCAATAACGATTATTATTAAACCCCCAATAAAACTACTTATAGTTGTAAAGGTGTCTTTCCCCCAATCCCAAATCCATGCTTTAGAAATGAAGCTTCCAATATTATCGGATAATCCATAAGCTGAAACTCCAATAAGAAGCGCTGTTACGAAGCTTATAATCATCGGAATTACAAAATACTTCCAGAGTTTTAATTTTGAAATTAAACTGAAAGCACCGAAGTATGCTTTAATTCCTGAAATGATGTTTTTTATCATCCTCTCCTTAATCCTCTCCAAAGGAGAGGAAACTGTTTGATGTTAAAAATTTGGTTTTCAATTTAAGTAAAAGCCTCTACATTACCCAATGTCCTATTTAAGAATCCAAGTAAGCGTTTCTCCCCTTCGGGGAGATTAAGAGGGACTTTTGTATTCTTTAACCGCATCAATAAACGTTTTGGCGTGGTCTAACGGGATGTTTGGTAAAATACCATGCCCAAGGTTTACAATGTATTTGTCTTTACCAAATTCGTTAATCATTTGGTGTACCATTTTCTTTATTTCTGTTGGTGGTGAAAATAAACGTGTTGGATCAAAATTACCTTGAAGGGTCATGTTTCCACCAGTTAAATAACGTGCGTTTCTTGCAGAACATGTCCAATCTATACCTAGAGCCGAAGCTCCAGATTTTGCCATTTCGTCAAGAGCAAACCAACAGCCTTTACCAAAAGTAATTACGGGAGCATCATCTTTTAAAGCATCAATGATTTGCTGTATGTATTGCCATGAAAATTCTTGATAATCGACAGGCGATAGCATGCCTCCCCAAGAATCGAATACTTGAACGGCGTTACAACCTGCTTTTACTTTTTCCTTTAAATAAGCAATAGTCGTATCGGTTATTTTTTGTAATAATTGATGTGCTGCAATAGGATTTGTAAAGCAAAATTCTTTGGCTTTATCAAAGTTTTTACTGCCTTGACCTTGTACACAATAGCATAAAATAGTCCAAGGAGACCCAGCGAAACCTATTAACGGAATCTCATCGTTAAGTTTTTCTTTAGTCGCTTTAATAGCTTCGTAAACGTAGTTTAATGCTTCTTTTACGTCTGGTACAATGACGTTATCAACGTCTTTTTGAGAGCGAATAGGGTTTGGTAAGTACGGGCCAAAATTTGGTTTCATTTGTACCTCAATATTCATAGCTTGTGGAATAACCAAAATATCGCTGAATAAAATAGCAGCATCCATACCAAATCTTTTGATAGGTTGTACCGTAATTTCACTCGCTAATTCTGGTGTTTGACAACGCGTAAAGAAATCATATTTTTCTTTTATTGCCATGAATTCTGGCAAATAACGTCCTGCTTGACGCATCATCCAAACTGGGGGGCGGTTTACCGTTTCTCCTTTTAATGCTCTTAAAAATAGATCGTTCTTAATACTCATACCTTTTGTTATTCCTGTGAAAGCAGGAATCTTTTAAATTGAAACTTAAATTTTATAAAAATGGATTCCTGTCTGCGCAGGAATGACAATCATTAAACATAATGTTCGTTCACCAATTCAATTACACTTTCTACGGTTGGTACTTTTGCAACTCTTACATCGCTAAAATGTTTTCTCGCTTCGTTAGCCGTCGTTTCTCCAATACAAAAAGCAATAATGTCTGTTTTATTTTTTTGAATAAAACTTTCAACTGTAGATGGACTATAAAACATGACTGCTTCAACAGATTCGTCAACTTTTAAACCATCATATTTGGTTTTGTAAGCTTCAATCTCGTTTACGTTTATATTATTTTCCTCTAAAATTGTTGGTAAATCATCTAATCTTAAATCACTGCAAAAGTATGTTACTTCGGTACCTTCAATATATTCAACTAAATATTCTGCTAATTTTTTAGCATTCTTTTCAGAGTGGGCAACATTGCCTATTTTGTTTTCTACTAAGCGTTTGGTACGACGACCAACACAGTAAATGTTTTTAAACTGAAGTTCGATAGCTGAATAATTAGTCACTAAAGATTCAACCGCATTTTTGCTAGTAATAATAACATTCCTAATTTCATTTTTCAAGAAACGCGGATGTATTCTATTCAAACTTATTTTTATAAAATCACTACTATCTGCAACAACTTTTTCATGAAACAACAAACGTTGGTCTTCGGTAAATGACTTTGTAGAATAAACATTTGTTTTTTTAGTAGAATTCTTAATGATATCCATGAGACGTTTGCCACCACGTTCAATAACAAAATCGGCACAAAATTCTGCCATATCATGATGCTCTCCTAGTTTTTTAACTCTGGTAACATCAATTCTTTTAGAGCCATCTGGACTTAATAAAACACCTTTAAAGTTGATTTCTTCATCTTTTATGTAAGCCAAAGCACCTATAGGTGCTGTACAACCACCTTCTAATTTGTTTAGAAATTCGCGTTCAATACTTGTGCAAATTTCAGTTTCTTCATGATTTAATTCGGCGCAAGCAGCTCTAATGTCTTCATCTTCTTCTAAAGCTGTAATCATAATAGCGCCTTGTGCTGGTGCTGGAATCATCCAGTCTAAATTAATAGCTTCTTCTGGTCTTATTCCAATTCTACCAATACCTGCTGCAGCAAAAATGGCTCCGTTCCAATCTTCATTATCTTCAAGTTTTTGTAAACGGGAGTTCACATTACCTCTTAAATCTACAATAGTATGTGTCGGGAATCTGTTTAACCATTGTGCGCGTCTGCGTAAACTACCTGTTGCAATAACAGCATCTTTAGCACCTAAAAATTCTTCGTTGTATTTAAAAACTAAGGTGTCGTTTACGTTGCCGCGTTTTAAAACAGCTGCTTGTACAATGCCTTTTGGGAGTAGGGTTGGTACGTCTTTTAAAGAGTGAACAGCAATATCGATATCGTTATTTAGCATGGCGATATCTAAAGTTCTGGTAAAAATACCTGTGATTCCTAACTCGTATAAGGGCTTGTCTAAAACTAAATCGCCTGTAGATTTTACAGGAACGATCTCGGTTTTATGACCTAAATTTTCAAGTTGAATTTGCACTATTTTGGCTTGCCATAGCGCTAATTCACTATCGCGTGTGCCAATTCTTATGGTTTTAGACATTTTTTGTTGAAGGTTCTAATTGGAACACTTTTTTTATAAGTTCTAGACTCTCGTCTGTAGAAATCGTGTCATCTTTTAAGTGATGCGCGAAATGATTGGTTATTTTTTGAATAATATTATTGCTAATTAATTCGGCTTGTACCTCATTAAAGTCAGATAATTTTTTGCGTTGTGTATCTAACTCAGCCGTAGCAAAATCACTCAATTTATGTTTTAAAGCTTTAATGGTTGGAGCAAACTTTCTGGTTTCTAGCCAACTGTTAAATTCGCTTTTTACTTCTTCTATAATAGCTTCAGCTAGCGGAATATGTTTTTTACGCGCTTCTAAGGTTTGATCGGTGATTTTTGATAAATCATCTAAATGTACAAGTGTTACATTATCTAACTCTTCTACGTTTTCGTTTACATTTTTAGGAATTGATAAATCTAAAATTAAAAGTGGTTTTTTAGATTGAATAATTTGTTTATCTACTGTTGGGCGATGTGCACCAGTAGCGACAATTAATATATCAGACTCGTTAATTTCTTCTTGTAAATTAGCATAATCTTTAACTACTAAATTAAACTTTCCAGCAATTTGTTCTGCCTTGTTTTTAGTTCTGTTAATTAAAGTGATATGCTCGTTTTGTGTGTGTTTAACCAAGTTTTCACAAGTGTTTCTTCCTATTTTACCAGTTCCGAATAATAAGATGTTTTTATTAGAAACATCTTTAACAGTATTAAATATATATTGAACAGAAGCAAATGATACCGAAGTTGCACCAGATGAAATATCTGTTTCTGTTTTAATACGTTTACTTGCTTGGATAACTGAATTTACTAAACGCTCAGTAAAATGATTAAGTAACCCGTGTTTTCTTGAAAGTTTAGTACTTATTTTTAGTTGACTTATAATTTCAAAATCACCTAAAATTTGACTATCTAAACCAGATCCCACACGAAACATATGTGTAATAGCATCGTTGTTTTTGTATATATAAGCAACTTCTTGAAACTCTTCAACGGTTCCTTTAGTGTTATCACAAAGTAATTGAATAAGTTGAAATGGGTGTTGTGCAAAACCATAAATTTCGGTTCTGTTACAAGTAGAAGTAACCACTAAGCTTTCAATATTGTTTTCTTTTGCTTGATTTAGAAGCGCTAGCTTAGAGTCTTCGTCTAAACTAAAGTGCCCTCTTATATCTGCATCGGCTTTCTTGTAACTCAAACCAATGGCATAAAAGTAATTACTTCTTGAAATATTGTACTTCTGCATGTTGCTATACCTGAAAATGTGAAGCAAATGTATATGGATTGCTATAAAAAAAGTAACGCTCAAAGAACTTTTAATATCGTTTGTGGTTTTTTACCTTGTTTTTTGATGAATATATGATATTTGTCATATTTTTGCATAGTATATAGCATATTTCATGCTATTAATTTATAATGAATCTAAATAAAGCAGTCTTATGAATAATAAAATTAACGATAAAAATGTCGCTCAAGGTTCTTTTGAAGAAACAAAAGTTGATGATGGTTTTTTAGTATTAGTTCATAAAAACGATAAAAGTGTCGCTCAAAGTATTGAAAAATACATAGATAGCGATTATATACAATTTCATTTTTGCCTCAAGGGTTCTAGTAAGTTTCTTTTTAATGAAGGAAGGTATGCTTTAAATATTTCTGAAGAAAACTCATTATTGCTTTACAATCCGCAACAAGATTTACCTATTCACCTTCAAGTGGAGCCTAATTCTTGGATGGTTTCGGTTTTAATTTCTATTAAAAAGTTTCATGGTTTATTTTCTCAAGAAGCCGATTATATTTCATTTTTAAATAATGATAATAAGGATAAGAAGTATTATAAAGATGGTATCATTTCACCATCTATGGCAATTGCTTTAAATCAGTTAATTAATTATAACTTAAACCATTCTATAAAATCGTTGTATTTTAAGGGAAAGGCTTATGAACTTTTAAGTTTGTATTTTAATAGAAGTGAAGATGCTAATGTTGAGCAATGCCCATTTTTAGTTGATGAAACCAATGTAATTAAAATAAGAAAAGCTAAAGACATAATTATTTCCAGAATAGCCGAACCTCCAAGTTTGCAGGAGCTTGCGGACGAAATAGGGTTAAGTCTTAAAAAACTTAAAGAAGGATTTAAACAAATTTATGGCGATTCTGTATTTAGTTTTTTGTTTGATTATAAAATGGAAGTAGCCAGAAAATTACTAGAAACAGGAAATGATAATGTAAATGAAGTTGGGCTTAAAGTAGGATATAGTACTTCTAGTCATTTTATTGCAGCATTTAAAAAGAGATATGGTACTACGCCAAAAAAATATATAATGTCTTTAAATTAGATTTTAAAAAAATCAGAATCTCTTAAATCAGAAACAGATGAAATATTTAACCTCAGAAATTGAAGCTTTATCAAAAAATAAGAACACAAAATCTTTAGCGCGTTCTAATGTTTCTTGCGGTATTTTTCAAGATTGTGATTATAAAGAAGAACGCCCCAAATTATATCATGAACAAAAAAAAGAAAAAAAATAAGAAGCATGAAGAGTGTTATATTATTACTAATGGTTAGCTTTTTAAGTTTTCAAAAAAGTTCAGATAAAGTATTAGTTTTTACTAAAACAGAAGGGTTTAGGCATAAATCTATTGAATCAGGTGTTCAGGCTATTATAGAATTAGGGAAAAAGCATAATTTTGAAGTTACTCACACAGGAAATTCTGAAATGTTTTCAAATAAAAATTTGAAGCAATATGATTTAGTTCTTTTTCTTAATACTACAGGAGATGCTTTAAATGAAAAAGAAGAAATGGCGTTTAAAAAATTTATTAATAAAGGTGGAAGTTTTATGGGTATTCATGCGGCTTCAGATACGGAGTATGAATGGTCTTGGTTTGGTAAACTTGTTGGTGCTTATTTTTTAAATCATCCTGAAAAATGTGAAGCTATAATAGATAGAGTAGATAAAAAACATCAATCTACAAAACACTTGCCGGAACAATGGAAACGGTATGATGAATGGTATAATTTTAAGTCGATAAGCGAAAATATCAATGTACTTTTAACCCTAGATGAATCGTCTTATAAAGGCGGGGAGAATGGTAGTTTTCATCCCATAGCTTGGTGTCAAGAATTTGATGGTGGAAGGTCGTTTTATACAGCTTTAGGTCATACTAAAGAATCTTATTCAGAACCAGAGTTTAGAGAACACATACTTGGTGGTATTTTGTATTGTTTAAAAAGATAATTATAAAGGAGTTAAGTTAAAAATGAATATTATTATTCAATTTATGTTAACCAGATAGTCTCCAACACCAAAGATTCGAAAAGGTATTTCGACAAATTTCACCCTCAAGAAAAGCATTTAGCTTTAAAAAACGTTTTATTCTAGCTCCTATATTACATTTTTCCAATTCTTAAATGTAAATAAAACCTTCTAAAAACATTAATTTATGTATTTCATCGATTTTTTTCGACTTCTTGTCGTTTGTTTGTAAAAAAATATTATGTTTGAACAGTTATTGGTCAACAAATCAGATGAATAGAAGTTTTTATAAAAAAATTGACACTAAAGCTCTTATTATAAAAGTAAGTCTTATTTAACATTTTCATTATTTTAAAACCGAATCATTTTAAATAAAACCAACTTAAAAGCAGATAATAAAAACCCTCAAATTAATATAACTAACCATATAAGTTTAAAAGCGATTTTAAGTTTATATAAAAACCGTAATTATGAGTAAAATAATATTAAAAACATTAATGATTTTTTGTTTGATTACATCTTGTAAAACAAAAGGAGTGTCAGACGTTGTAGTCGATGAATGTGAATTATTTAAGATAGGAAATTTTGAATTTTACAACCCAAGAGTATATGAACGCCCTGTGATTTTTAAAAAAGGAAGTCATGCATTATTACACGATGAATATATACCTGTATGGTATGCTGGTTATTGTGCAGAAAACTTACCATCTTATTTTAAAAACAAAGAAGATTTTATGAAGCATGTTTTTTCTAAAAAAATAAAACATAAAGGCTTGTCTTATTACGATCAAATGTATGAAGCTGATAAGGTGAATTTAAAAGGGTTGAAGTCTATTTACTATGATGATTATCATCTTTTATTTAGAGGGACAGTGAGTGTGAAAAACGTATCTTCAGGACATGAATATCTTCTTGTTGCTGGTAAAAGTTATATCTCTGATGAATCTGATTATGATAAAAACACAGAATTTTATGAAAGTGATGTAAAATCAATGTTTGCTTTTTTATTAGAAGATGATGTTTATAAATTTGTTGATATAGATTATGTTATTGGAACTTTTTCGAAACCTCAATATGATAAAGTATTCGATATTTTAAATACTAAAACATTAGTAAACTCATTATGTGTTGAAAATGTAAATACAATTAAAAAACCAGATTTTAATAGTTTAGAATTGCCTAAATGGGTTTATAATAAATCAGAATTAGATGAAGAGTAAGTTGTTTATTGATGAAGCTTTTCATCAAAAAGAACAATATTATTATATATTAAGTAAATTAAATAAGAAGATGTTTAAAAAGTGATTACACCTATTAAACATCTTCTTTGTTTTTTTAAAATATCAAACGAAATAAAGTTAAGGATAGCCCTTTGTTATTTACGGTATTTTTAGTTTAAATAGAAAACCATTAAAAATTCATATTGTATTTTTGTAATTACAAAAATACAATATGAAAAAAGGAATATTATTAGTCAATTTAGGTTCACCAGATAGTCCAGAGCCTAAAGATGTGAAAAAATATTTGGGCGAGTTTTTAATGGATGAGCGTGTTATCGATTTACCGCTAGTGGCAAGAACAGCACTTGTAAAAGGCATTATTTTAAATACACGACCAAAGCAATCGGCGGCAGCTTATAAAAAAATCTGGTGGGATGAAGGTTCTCCTTTAATTGTACTTTCAGAAAGACTTCAAAGTAAAGTCCAAGAACAAGTAAATATTCCTGTAGCTTTGGCCATGCGTTATGGTAGCATGACCATTAAAAAAGGACTTCAAGAGTTAGTAGATAAAGGTGTTGGTGAGGTATTGTTATTTCCCTTATACCCGCAGTTTGCAATGGCAACCACCGAGACTATTACGGTTTTAGCCGAAGAACTTAGACAACAATATTTTCCGAATCTAAAAATAGAATCGGTTCCTGCCTTTTATAATAAACCAGATTATATTGACGTGCTTGCTAATTCAATAAAGAAGCATTTAGAGGATAAAAATTACGAGCATGTATTGTTCTCCTATCACGGGGTTCCAGAACGTCATATTCGTAAAAGTGATGTTACTAAATCACATTGCAAAATAGATCAAAGTTGTTGTATTACTCCAAGTAAAGCTCATGAGTTTTGCTATAAGCACCAATGTTTAGAAGTAACCAGATTGGTTGCTGAAACACTTCAATTTAAACCTGAAACGTTTTCAACATCATTTCAATCACGCCTAGGGTTCGACCCATGGTTGCTACCTTATACTGATAGAACTATTGAACGTTTAGGAAAAAAAGGCATTAAAAATATGGCTATTGTAACGCCTGCTTTTGTTAGTGATTGTCTTGAAACTTTAGAAGAAATAGCCATGGAAGGCCAAGAGATTTTCCATGAAATGGGCGGACAAAATTTCACAACTGTACCTTGTTTAAATGATGATGATGAGTGGGTAGCATTACTTGCAAAATGGATACATACTTGGGAAGCATCTAATATAATAGCAGGGTAATGTCTAAAATAGCTTCGCAAGATTTAGGAATGCAGTCCATAGGAACACTTTTAATTAAACAAGCGGTTCCTGCTTCTATAGGTATTTTAGTAATGTCATTAAACATACTTGTAGATACTATTTTCGTGGGACATTGGATAGGTTCTGTTGCTATTGCAGCTATAAATGTCGTACTTCCTGTGTCATTTTTTATAGCAGCCTTAGGTATGAGTATTGGTGTTGGAGGATCGTCAATAATCTCAAGAGCATTAGGTGCTAACAATAAAGTTAAAGCGTTAAAAACTTTTGGAAATCAAATAACCTTAACCTTGTTATTAACCATTACACTTGTTGTATTTGGATTGTGGTTTGTAGATGCGATTATTCCTGCTTTTGGAGGTAAAGGAACCATTTTTGAACCTGCTAAAATGTATTATAAAATTGTGCTTTATGGTGTGCCTGTTTTGGCACTAAGTATGATGGGGAATACGGTTATTAGAGCAGAAGGCAAACCTAAATTTGCCATGTATGCTATGATGATTCCTTCAGTAAGCAACCTGCTCTTAGATTATGTTTTTATTAATCTTTTAGGTTTTGGAATGGAAGGAGCTGCTTGGGCAACTACCATTTCGTATGTGTTTTGTTTTATTTTTATTGTTTGGTTTTTTATCTCTAAACATTCTGAATTAAAAATTAATTTATCACATTTCGGATTGAATTTTGACATTGTTTCAGAAATTGGAGCTTTAGGTTTTGTAACGCTTGCAAGACAGGCAGTAGTAAGTATTACCTATTTACTAATGAATAATATTTTGTATGATTTAGGAGGAGAAACTTCTGTTACCGCTTACGCTATTGTTGGACGCATGCTTATGTTTGCGTTATTCCCAGTTTACGGCATTACGCAAGGTTTCTTGCCTATAGCAGGCTTTAATTATGGTGCTCATAATTATTCTAGGGTTAGAGAAGCCATCAATATTGCTATAAAATATGCCTCTATTTTAGGAACTTTGGTATTTGTAGTTTTAATGTTTTTTCCAGAGACAATTACCAAAATGTTTACTACCGATACTAGTGTAATTAGTCAAACTCCAAGTGCTATGCGTTGGGTGTTTGCTGCAACGCCTATAATTGCGGTGCAACTAATAGGAGCGGCTTATTTTCAAGCTATTGGTAAAGCAAAACCAGCTTTATTGTTAACTTTATTGCGTCAAGGCTTTTTCTTTATACCACTTATTTTTATTTTGCCTAAGTTTTATGGCGAATTAGGTGTTTGGATATCGTTCCCAATAGCAGATGTTCTTGCCACATTAGTAACTGCATATTTTCTAAATAGAGAAATAGTAAAGACTTTAAAACCATAAATTATGGAATATTACAATTACATAAAATCATTTCATCTCATTTTTGTAATCACATGGTTTGCAGGCTTGTTTTATATTCCGCGCTTGTTTGTTTATCAAATAGAAGCCTTTCATAAACCATCGCCAGATAAAGAAATTTTAGGAAAACAATTAAAGCTTATGGCAAAACGCTTGTGGTTTATTATCACTTGGCCATCGGCAATATTAGCAACGCTTTTTGCTGTTTGGTTAATTGTTTTACAGCCATTTTGGTTACAACAACCATGGATGCACGTAAAATTAGGCTTCGTAGTTTTGCTAATAATTTATCATTTAAAAACCCACCAATATTATAAACAATTACAAATCGATGTGGTTAAAAAATCATCAAGTTATATGCGTATTTGGAACGAGGGAGCGACATTCATTTTATTTGCCGTTGTTTTTTTAGTCATTTTAAAAAGCGCCATCAATTGGATTTGGGGTCTTGTTGGCATTCTTGTTTTAGGCGTTTTAATTATGTTGGGGTTTAAAGTTTACAAAAACATACGCGATAAAAACCCTGAAGCGTAATTTTTTAGCGTTACCTTAAGGTCGGGCTTTTTGCTTAAAGTTTTAGCTCGATGCATTCCTCACCAAAAGCTACCACTGCACAATCCCTAACGCGTCAATCAGCTAGCTTAATTTTAAAGCTGCTTTAGGCTGTTTGGTCTAATTATTGTTATATTTATTGAACTTTTAAAAGCACAGTAATTATTCATGAAATTAAAAAAACTTTCACTACGAACCCGTATTTTTTTAGCCATGATATTGCTCGTGCTATTGGCATCAATTCTTATTTCTGCGGTTGCCATAATTCAATATAAAGAACAAAGTAGAGATTATCATGAAGGACGTTTAGATCGTAAAGAAGGTAATGTTCAAACACATCTAAAACGCATTTTAAATGGCAGACAAAATACATGGGAAGTTAAAACCGAAAATATTCCTTTAATTTTTAAAGACGAGATTTATAATGTCGCCGATATACATAAACTTCAAATTAATTTATACGATTTAGAAGGTACCTTATTACTGTCTTCAAAAGCAAGCTTACAAGTTAATACTGCTACTAAATGTCTTGATGCTGAAATTTTAAATGAAATTTCAAACAGAGCAGGTCATAATTTTGTAGATATACATATAGAAAATGGAGAAACCTTTCAATCGTCTTATACTTATTTGGTCGATCAAAAATCAAAACCGATAGCCATATTAAATATACCGTATTTGGAAAAAGACGATTTTCTTACTAACGAACTTTTAGAGTTTTTAGAGCGTATAGCTTATGCCTTTATGCTAGTGTTATTAATGGCCATTGCTATTGCGTTTTTGTTATCAAAATACATTACAAAATCGTTAAAGACAATTAGCGATAAGATTAACACCACTCGATTAGAAAAGCGAAACGAAAAAATAGTGGTAAACGATACCAGTGAAGAAATATCAACCTTGGTTAGTTCATACAATAGTATGATTGATGAGTTGGAAGAAAGTGCCGTGCAATTAGCAAAAAGCGAACGAGAACAAGCATGGCGAGAAATGGCAAAACAGGTGGCGCACGAAATTAAAAATCCGTTAACACCTATGCGTTTAACGGTTCAAAATTTTCAGCGTAAATTTAATCCAGAAGATGAAGATATTCATTCAAAAGTAGATGAATATAGTAAAACACTTATTCAGCAAATAGATACCATGAGTTCCATTGCCTCGGCATTTTCAAATTTTGCCAAAATGCCAGCGCAGCAAAATGAAACGTTAAATGTGGTTAAAATTGTAAAGTTAGCCCTAGATATTTTCAATGAAGATTATATTATTTTTACTGCCGAAGCAGAAGAAATAACAGCAAAATTTGATAGAACCCAATTAATAAGGGTGGTTACAAATTTGGTTAAGAATGCCATTCAAGCCATGTCAGAAAATCAAATTCCAAAAATTGTAATTAATGTAGGGGCTAGTGCTAACAATGTTATAATTACCGTTTCAGATAATGGCTCAGGAGTATCTGAAGAGAATAAAGAAAAGGTGTTTGAACCAAAATTTACAACGAAGACAAGCGGTATGGGGCTTGGGCTAGCAATGGTTAAAAATATTATTGAAACCTATAAAGGTAGTATCACATTTAGTTCAGAAAAAGATAAAGGAACGAGGTTTAAAGTTACGTTTCCTAAAGAATGATTTTCACTCCTGTAAAGCAGGAATCTTATTAGTATATATTATGAATTACAAAAATATTTTAGTTGAAGAAGATAATAATATAGCCATTATTACTATTAACCGTCCAAAGAAATTAAATGCTTTAAATAGAGAGACGATACAAGAGTTACATGAAGCTTTTAATGATGCCAATGAAGATAAAAACATAAAAGTTATTATTGTAACGGGTAGTGGGGACAAAGCCTTTGTAGCTGGAGCCGATATTAGTGAATTTGCAGATTATAGCGTTAAAGAAGGCAAAAATTTAGCAGCAAAAGGACAAGCGTTATTATTCGATTTTATTGAAAATTTATCTACGCCTGTAATTGCTGCTATAAATGGTTTTGCGCTTGGTGGCGGACTAGAATTAGCGATGGCTTGTCATTTTAGAGTGGCTAGCGATAATGCTAAAATGGGCTTGCCAGAAGTGTCGCTGGGTGTTATACCTGGTTATGGTGGTACACAGCGTTTACCGCAGCTTATAGGAAAAGGTCGTGCCATGGAAATGATCATGACCGCAGGCATGATAGATGCTGCAACTGCATACGAATATGGTTTGGTAAACCATGTAGAAAATAAGGAAGAATTAATGATGTTATGCCAAAAAATTTCAGCTAAAATTTCACGAAATTCATCCGTTGCTATTGCAGGTGCTATTAAAGCTATAAATGCTAATTTTAAAGATGGTGTTAATGGTTTTGATATTGAAATTAAACAATTTGGTAAGTGTTTCGGAACAGAAGATTTTGCTGAAGGTACCACAGCGTTTTTACAAAAACGAAAAGCTGATTTCCCTGGGAATTGAGATTTGAAATACTCTTGGGGTTGTAGTTAAGTGACTTATAATTTTTTATGACAAATTCAAGTTTGTTAATAACCCATTTTCGTTTTAACATTTTTAAATATAATTTATAAGTAATTTTAAAGAGTTACTCAAACGGTATACAACTTTAATTTTACTATAATGAACCCAAAATCTGCCATAAAAGGACGTGGCGCACAGCGTAATGTGCCTAATCGTTTCTTTGAATTAAGTCATGAAATACGTGACGATTTTTTAGAGTTTTGCCAAAAAGAAGGTGAGGAGTCTGATAAAAATAAAACACTTTATTTAGAAGTATTTCCTAAAACTATCGTCAATAAAGTTGAAAGTTCAGATGTAGGTATGTCATATTCTATGAATGCCTATCAAGGTTGCGAGCATGGGTGTATTTACTGTTACGCACGTAATAGTCATGAGTTTTGGGGTTATAGTGCGGGGTTAGATTTTGAGCGACGTATTATGATAAAAAAAGACGCTCCTAAATTATTAGAAGCACTTTTAAAAAAGAAAAGTTGGAAAGCGCATCCCATTGTAATGTCTGGGAATACCGACTGTTACCAACCTGCGGAAAAGGAATTTAAAATTACGCGTCAATGTTTAGAAATATTTTTAAAATACAAACATCCAGTAGCGATTATAACAAAAAACGCTTTAATTTTAAGAGATTTAGATCTTTTAAAAGTTTTGGCAAAGGATAATTTAATAGCGGTAAATATGTCTATTACGTCCTTATCAGAAGACACTAGACGTGTTTTAGAGCCTAGAACAGCAACTATTAAAAGAAGATTAGAAACCGTAAAGGTATTAAGTGAAAATGGTATTCCTGTTAATGTTATGTTGGCTCCTATTATTCCATCAATTAATAGTCATGAAATTTTACCTTTAGCCAAAGCAGCTTCAAATCATGGAGCTTTATCTATTGCTCATACTATTGTTAGATTAAATGGAGCTATTGGCGAGATTTTTTCTGACTGGATTTATAAAACAATGCCCGATCGTGCTGAAAAAGTATTACATCAAATAGAAAGCTGTCATGGAGGAAATTTAAATGATAGTCGTTATGGGACTAGAATGCATGGGGAAGGCAAAATAGCTGAACAAATAAACAATTTGGTAAAACTAGCAAGACAAAAATATTTTAAAGGGAAGCGAATGCCTAAGCTAAACTGTGATTTACATGAGCCATACAAAATAGGGCAATTACGATTGTTTAAAAGCAAAAAGGTGAGCAAATAATGCTCACCTTTTTTAAACGAAGTTGTTAGTGGTTTAATTAATAAATTTAGTAAATTCTCTATTTTCAAAATGATATACAATTTTGTATTTCCCTTTGTCTAAACCACTTAATTTGTAAATTTTTTGAATGTTTTTTGTGTTTTCAATTTTATCAGAAAAAACAAGTTCTGAGTAATCAAAAGAACTGTTGTTGCCAAAATAGATATCTACTTTTAAAGGTTCTCCATTAAGAGCAAGTTTTGTGATATAAACTAAATTGTCTTTAACTCTAGTATAAGGTTTGAAAATTACTTTTTCTTCATCCTTATTAAATACAACATTACTCGATTCAACAGAGAAAGGAATGGTGCTAATCTCTAGATCTTTATCTAGTTCAAAAACATAGCTGCCATCAGGAAGTGATGTTAAATCAAATCCTTTTGTGTAAATTCCTTTTTTCTGAATAAGTTCTTTATATAATATGATTCCGTTATCATCTATAATAGATAATAGGTTCCCTTCTTTTACGTTGTAAAAAGTTAGCGAGGTTCTTTTAGCATCATTTGTAATAGTAAAAAATGATCCTTCATTTGCGAAACTTAACAAGGTAGCAAGCATAGTTACCATTAAGATTCCTTTTTTTGTGTTTTTCATTGCGTTTTTCATAATTTGGAGTTTTATAACGTTCAACACTGCAAATATAGAATACATTGTTCGTTTGTAAAACATTGATTTTGATGTATTTATATGGTATTTTATCTATTATTTTTACATCATATTTATGTTAATTAAAAAAGTATATTTCTTTGTTAATAGAGCATACTTTTAAGAAGGCGATGATTTTGTTTTAACCTTTAAACATGGAGTATTTGTTTTTAAAGAAAAAATCTAATAAACATAGTCTGTTTATTTATGGAAAAGAGAATAGGAGAAAATGAAGCAAAAAAAAGTGGGCCACCACAGCCCACTTTACCAACTAAACTAAATAAGACATTAAACTAATTATTAATGAATTTTGTAAACTCTTTACCATTAGAGTTGAATACTATTTTAAAGTTTCCTTTTTTTAATCTGTATGCAATATCAATTGCTTGTATGCCTTCAATTTTTTGAGTATATACTAATTTAGAATTACCATTAAATTCAGAATAAATACTAACTTTTAAAGGTTCTAAATTTAGAGCTAGTTTTGAAATAAGAACTAAATCTCCTTTTTGTCTTAAATAAGGTTTGTAAATAGAAGTTTCTTCTTCCTTATTAAATACGACACTATTAGGGTTCACAGTAAATGGAATGGTGTTAATTTCCATATCTTTATCAACTTCAAAGAAATACTCACCAACAGGAAGCGCAGTTAAATCGAATCCTTTTTTATAAGTTCCGTTAAAGTTTATTAATTCTTTATAAAGAACAAGACCATTATAATCTTTAATAGATAATAAATTTCCTTGGCTTACATTATTAATTGTTAGTGCTGTTTCCTTATAAGTTTTTTCAATCTTGTTAGGAATTTCATTTGCGATACTTAGCATTGTAGTAAACACTGTTACTAATAGAATGCTTTTTTTAATTACATTTTTCATGATTTGGATATTTTAACGTTCAACACTACAAAGGTATACGAGAACGAGCGTGTAGAAAACATCGATTTTGACTGATTTATATACTAAATTATCTGTTAAATTAATGTTAAGAGTGTGTTAGGTTAATATAGCATATATTTTGGTGAATTTTTAATAGAAATACAAATAGTTGGTTTTTGTTATTATGTTACAAAACAAAATTTATTTAAACTATTTTGATAGCAGAAGCACAAATGCTTCTGCTGAATCTTTCAACGTAAAAATAAAAATTTTAGAACTCAGGTTAGAGAGTAAGGAAGGTATATTTTTTCTTTTTTAGACTTACTACAACTTTTTTCTCTTGATCTACTATTTGGAGGTATTTTAAAATTGAGCAAAAAAAAAGTGAGCCACCACAGCTCACTTTACCAACTAAACTAAATAAGACATTAAACTAATTATTAATGAATTTTGTAAACTCTTTATTATCAGAGTTATTATATTTTTTTATAATTATTTAAGTTTTAATATATCGTGTAACTTTAATAAAACTTAAACAAATGTTTCACGATAGCAAATATTACTAATAATCTGCAATACAAAATTATAGCATAATGGGAGTAAAAAAAACATCAAATTTGACCAATTTGTATGCTATATTAACTGTTAACTAAATGTTAAATAGCTGTGATGATAAAATAACATACAATTTAGATAATAAATGATATGTTTTAGTAGTTATATATTGTAATTTTGTAATATAATAGATTTGTTATGGTTAACAAGAAACCTACTTTTAGAAAACTCACCCCAAGTTTCGGAAGTTCTATATTAGTTAAACAACATGTAGACACCGTAGATAAGAATCATGCTTATTGGCATTTTCATCCAGAATTGGAACTTATTTATATTAATAAAGGACAAGGGAAAACACATATTGGAAACCATTTATCTTACTTTAATAATAGTCAACTTATATTAATAGGGTCTAATTTACCTCATAATGGTTTTACAGACCGGTTAACTGCAAACGGAACGGAAACAACCATACAGTTTAAGTCAAATTTTTTAGGAGATGATTTTCTTTCTGTTCCAGAAATGGCACCGATAGTATCTTTATTTGAAAGAGCTAAAAAGGGTATCCGATTTAAAGTTGGTACTAAAAAGAAAATAGGATCTAAAATAGAAAAACTCTCAGAATGTGATGGACTTAAGCGTGTTTTGAGGTTTTTAGATATATTAAATCATTTAGCAAAAACAGATGATTATACATTGCTAAATGCTGATGGTTTTGCCTTTGAAACCGAAGCACAGGATAGTTCTAAAGTAGATGTTATTTTTAAATATGTTAACAAGAACTTTCAAAAACATATTACTTTAGATGAAATTGCAAGTGAAGTAAGTATGACTGTACCTGCTTTTTGTCGTTATTTTAAGAAAGCAACAGGAAAAACATTCACACAATTAGTAAATGAGTATAGAGTCGTACATGCTACAAAGTTGCTTAATGAAAGCCAAATGAGTATTGCTGATGTTTGTTTTGAATGTGGATTTAATAATTTCTCGCATTTTAATAAGCAGTTTAATGAAATAACTGGTAAAAGTGCTTCAAATTATAGAAAGGAAATTAAGATGATTATTGGTTAAAACCATGCCATTCTTTGTAAAATTGTTCTAAAAAACTTAGCATGTAGTTGTGGCGTTCATTGGCTATTTGTTTTCCAGTTTTGGTATTCATTTTATCTTTTAAAAGCAGTAATTTTTCGTAAAAATGATTAATAGTTGGGGCTGTTGAGTTTTTGTATTCAGCTTTACTCATATTAAGATGAGTCTTTATATCTGGATTGTATAAAGCTCTATTTTTAAAGCCGCCATAATTAAAGCATCTAGCTATACCAATAGCTCCAATAGCATCTAATCTATCGGCATCTTGTATAACATGTAATTCAGTAGATGTAAACTTTTCTGTTTTATCTGAAGATAGACTTGATTTAAAAGAAATATTTTCAATAATATTTATAACATGTTCAATAACTAAGGAGTCTACATTTAGTTTAAATAAAAATTCGCGTGCTATTTTAGGGCCAACGGTTTCATCACCATCATGAAATTTACTATCTGCGATATCGTGTAATAAAGCACCAAGAGAAACCACAAACCGATCAACAGATTCATTTTTAGAAATAAGTAACGCATTGTTATAAACACGTTCAATGTGAAACCAATCGTGACCGCCTTCGGCATTAGCAAGTGTTTCTTTTACAAACGTTTTTGTTTTATCTATTATGTCTTCTGAGTTTGTCATTGTGCAATACTATTTATCAATTAAATTTATTGTGATAAAATGCCCTTTTTTTCTTTCTATTTTAAAAGAAAAAGAAACGGTAACTAATGTTATGCTTTATTTTTATTTCTCATATAAAGAAAAAAATTATTGTTTTCTTTTCCAGTAAATTTAATTAATAACTGGTATAAAAATAAAAATTCCTTTCGGTTGGGAAAGGAATTTATTAAAGATATAATCTATTTGTATATCCGTAAACAACCCTAATTTGAATTAATTTCCGTATA
>TARA_R110002050_G_scaffold94765_3_pt1 | contig 105013 bp, 93 predicted proteins | sample TARA_R110002050 | Tara Oceans TARA_R110002050 (sample SAMEA4396988) | marine metagenome | biome: Polar Biome; feature: [DCM] deep chlorophyll maximum layer (ENVO:01000326); material: water (ENVO:00002006), including particulate matter (ENVO:01000060) such as... | depth 25 m
TATTAAAAAATTATAAATACATTTGAGGGAATACTTAATATTCTTTCTTTTGAAGTTTAGCTTGTTTTATATTGTGTTGTTTGCTTGTTTGAATTACTCCTTCTGTCAGAGAAGTAAAGAATTTCAAAAAATAGACTCCTTAAAACAGTGTATCTTGAATTTAAAGTCCAGTGATTCTTCTTCAATTGCTGAATTTCATTATGTCATAGGAGAATATTATAGAAAAACTACTCCATTTGCTGATAGTGCATATTTTCATTATCATAATGCAGAAAAGATTTATAGATTTATAAAAGCGAAATATGAGCTTGCGATGACACTGTATGGGATAGCCGTTATTCAGAAAAACGAAAAAGATTATATGGGTAGTGAAGTCACATCTATAGAAGCTGTTTCGTTACTAGAGTCATTAGAAGAAACAGATAATGTAAATAAATATAAAGCATTTCTTTATAATAATTTAGGAAATATTTTTGATCAAGTTGAACAATATAAAGAATCTATAAGATATTATAAAAAAGCAATTGAATTAAAGAAGGGGCTAGTCGGTAATAATAAAGCTACAATTGATAATTCATTAAATAATTTAGCAAATGTCTATAAAAGTTCTGGACAATATGATTTGGCACTTACTTATTACAATAAAATTTTAGAAGACAAAATTTTAGTTAGAGAAAGGCCAAGTATTTATGCTTTAGTTCTAGATAATTATGCTCATACCTTATATTTATCTAAGAATTATAAACAACTTCCTAAGTTGTTTCATAAAGCTTTAAAAATAAGTGATAGTCTAATATATAGAGGTTATAATTCAATAATTATAAATCGACATTTAGCTGAGTTTTATAATGATAAAAATTTAAAAGATTCAGCTAAATATTATGCTTATGTGGCTAAAGATATTTCGAAACAGTATCATAACGACGATTTATTAAAGTCACTCTTATTACTTTCAAAAATAGAGCATGGGACAATTTCGGCTCAACATTTAAAAGATTATGTTAAACTTAGTGATAGTTTACAAAAAGTAGAGAGAGCAACACGTAATAAATTCGCGAGAATCCGTTTTGAAACCAATCAAATAGAACAAGAAAATAAACAAATAATTAGAGAACGCATGTGGTTACTAGTTATTTCAATTATCTTAATTATAGCATCATTATTATTGTACATAGTAATAACACAACGGAATAAAAATAAAGAATTAAAATTTATACAGCAGCAACAAGAGGCAAACGAAGAAATTTATAATCTTATGTTATCTCAAAATAAAAGTATTGAAGAGGCTAGAACTAATGAGAAACAACGTATTTCTGAAGAGTTACATGATGGCGTTTTAGGGCGTTTGTTTGGTACTCGTTTAAGTTTAGATAGCCTAAATATGAGTAATAGTGTTGAGGCTATTAAAACAAGAAGTCAATATATTGACGAATTGAAAACGATTGAGCAAGATATTAGAAAAGTATCACACGAATTAAATACCGATTTTGTATCTGGTTCTGGGTTTATAGGTATCATTAAAACCTTGGTAGAAACTCAAACAAATGTTTATAAATTAGAGTATAAATTAGAATATGATGATGTCATTATTTGGGAAGAAGTCTCTAATAAAACGAAGATTCATATTTATAGAATTATTCAAGAATCATTACATAATATATACAAACATGCCAATGCGTCAATCGTAAATATTAGTTTTAAGTTAAAAAATAATGTAATTTGCTTAACTATGATTGATGATGGATCTGGATTTAATGTGAATAAAGCAAAATCTGGTATAGGTTTAAAAAACATGAATTCAAGAATCAAAGATATAAAAGGAACAATAAATATAACCTCAAAACATAATGCAGGAACAATAGTAACAATCCAAGCCCCAATTACCTAAAAACCAAATTTATGATTCAAAAAATTAAAATATTAATGATTGATGACCACCCAATGATTATTGAGGGGTATCAAAACACATTGCTTTTTACCAAAAAGGAAAATCAAGAATTACAAATAGATATTGCTAATAACTGCGATGAAGCTGTTGCGTTAATGAACAAGTCTGTTGAAAATGAATTGCCTTATAATGTGTTATTTGTCGATATTAGTTTACCACCATCAACAGATGGAAAAATGACTTCTGGTGAAGATTTAGCAGGATATGCTCGTAAAATTTTACCAGAATCAAAAGTTATAATTTTAACAATGTTTAATGAACCTTTTAGAATTCATAACATTATAAAAACAATAGACCCAGAAGGTTTTTTAATTAAAAGTGATTTAACGTCTAGCGAACTAGCTAGCGCATTTCAAGCAGTACTTAACAACCCTCCCTTTTATAGCGGTACAGTAAACAGTTTTATTAGAAAAGCTATTGCCAGTGATATTGTTGTTGATGAAAAAAATAGAAAAATATTACATTTATTGTCTCAAGGAGTAAAAACAAAAAGTTTAGCTTCTCATTTAGATGTTTCACTAAGTGCTGTTGAGAAAAGAAAAAAACATCTAAGAGAAATTTTTGAAGTTCATGATGGACAAGATGAAACCTTGCTAAATGAAGCTAGAAAGCGAGGTTTTATTTGATTTTACTCTTTTATAAGTCAAGATAATTAAAATATAATTTATTTTTTTGTCCTTGTAAACGCTTGATATACTTTGATTTTATGCTTAACCCGTATATTGATTACGGGTTTCCCGCACTTTAAAGACGAATGATTTAATTAAATTTGTTTATCAACACTTCAAAAAAATTAATTAATCCCTCAATTTTTTTTGTTGATAATAGCAATTTACATAGCCCTGTGGAGGTGAGAGACCCACAGGGTTTCTTTTTATATTATAAAAAGAGCACTCCTTAGTCCATAAGTAATCCAATAAAAAGTCCAAAATAAACTACTACAACTATAAATTTATAAATGTAGTAGTTAAAAATCCTATAAAGGAACTAAAGGCAGCTCTCGTTGCTATTTTAGAATCACTTTTGTTTAAAAGTTCTCCAATTAATGCTCCAATAAAAGGGACAATAATAATGCCTCTAGGAATAGGACTTAGTATGCCAATAATTCCAGAAACTATAAAAAGAGGAGCGATAATAATTAAAATAATATCCATAAATGTATTTTATTTTTATATAATTAAGAGGAAAATTTGTGTCAATTGTTACATTTGAAACTAAATAGTTAGTTCAAACTAATTATTTAGTTATATTTGTTGAACTAAAAGTTTAGTTCAACAAATAGATTATCATTGATTATGAAACAACTTACCAAAGCAGAAGAGGACATTATGCAAATTTTATGGCAACTTAAAAAAGCCAATGTAAAGCGCATAATTGAACAATTTCCAGAACCAAAACCTGCGTATAATACCGTATCTACTATTGTTAGAATATTAGAAAACAAAGGATTTGTTGGTTATGAAAAAGAGGGTAAAGGACATATTTATTTTCCGCTATTGCAACAGCAAGACTATAGTAATCAATCTATAAATAAATTAGTAGATAATTATTTTCAAGGCTCATTTAAAAGTATGGTATCGTTTTTTGTTAAAAAAAATGATATCAGTTTAAACGAATTAGAATCAGTTTTAAAGGAAATTAATAAAAAGAAATAGGTATGTTACATTATATCATACAAACTATTGCGTTTCAGTTATTCTTCTTGTTAATATATGATGTATTCTTAAAAAAAGAAACTTTTTTTAATTGGAATAGAATGTATCTTATTGTTACATCTGTTTTGTCAATAGCATTGCCGTTTATAAAAATTAATCGTTTTAAAGATGTATTACCTCAAGAATATATTATATCGCTACCAGAAGTTGTTATTGGTCAATCTCCTTTAAATACTAGTAATTCCGTGGTATTAGAAACAGTTGTTATAAATAATAATGATCTTTCTTATTGGGGAATCGTTTTTTATATAGGAGTTATAATAGCTTTATTAGTTTTTCTATATAAGATAATTAGAATTTTAGTTTTAATTTTTAAAAACCCTAAAACATATCAGAAGGATATAACGCTAGTAAAATTAATAAACAGTAATGCCGCATTTTCATTTTTCTGGTATGTATTTCTGGGCGATTTTCTTAAAAGAGAGGAAAGAGAATCTATATTAAAACACGAAACGGTTCATGTAAAACACCTACATAGTTTAGACTTATTGTTTTTTGAAATACTTCGCATTTTATTTTGGTTTAATCCTTTGGTATATATGTATCAAAATAGAATGAATACACTTCATGAATTTATTGCAGATGCTGAAGCTGTAAAGCATCAAGATAAATCACATTATTATCAAAATTTGTTAGCTCAAGCTTTTGAAACTCAAAAGATATCATTCATCAATCCCTTTTTTCATCAATCATTAATCAAAAAACGAATCATTATGTTGTCAAAAACAAAATCAAAACAAATTTATTTATTCAAGTATGTCTTATTGATCCCTATGGTTTTAGGGATGTTAGTCTATACGTCTTGTGAAAAACAAAACGGAACAAATTCTGTTGAAGAATTAGATTTAAGTGAATATACATATGCGAGTAAAACTGCATTTTTACTTAATTACGATGAGGGTAATTCAGATAAATTGGCTGTAGAAAGAGCTAAAGAATCAAGAATAAACCAAGAAAATTTTTTAAAATCGAATTCCGGCTACGTTGTCTGGGTAGACGATAATACCAAAGCCCGTGAATTCACATATAGTTTGCATAGTGAAAGCGAAAAAGTTCCAGATAATTATAGTTTAATGCATGCTATTTCTGAAGATGGTTTTAAGTATAAAATGTTTGGTCACAATAAGTTCCAAATTAATGGAGATAAAACAAGCCAAAGTGAAATAGATGTTCCGTTTGCAGTTATAGATCAAGCCCCAACATATCCTGAATGTGAAGATTTGCCAAGAGAAGAAAAAAAAGTGTGTATGTCACAAAAAATATCTGAATTTGTTTCAAAGAATTTTCATACAGAAATTACTGATGAATTAGGTTTAACGGGGAGTCAACGTATAAATGTTATATTTAAAATTGATAGTGAAGGTAATATAATTGATGTGCGTTCGAGAGCTCCACATCCTGATTTAGAGGAAGAGGCTGTAAGAGTTGTAAAAACTTTACCTAAAATGATTCCAGGCGAGCAAAAAGGAAAAAAGGTAAACGTACTTTATAGTTTACCAATAATATTTGAAGTAGAAGATTAGAAATGGGTAGAATACTTTCGTTTATTTTATTACTAATACTATTTAAAACCGAAGCACAAACTTCGGTTTTAAATATGGCAGATAGTTTATATGCTAATGGAAATTATTCCAAAGCCCTTGAGAGTTATAAAACGTATAGTAATCAAAAAGAAGTTTATGATAAAATAGCCAAGGCATATATGGCCATTGGTAATTATGACCAAGCACTTTTAAATTATGAGTTAAGTATTAAAGCAAACCCAGAAGATGCTTTATTGAAGTTTGAATATGCTAGATTATTATCTAAAACTAAAAAATATGAAACAGCAATTAAGGTTTTTAATGATTTGGTTGTTGTAGATGATGAAAATCCAAATTACCATTACGAATTAGGCTTGGTTTTAGAAAAATTAGAAGACTCTATTGCTATAAATAGATTTCGTTCTGCCTACGAGCTAGACCAAACCCACCAAAAAGCTATTTACAGAATTGCCAAATATTTTTTGAAGCATAGAAAGTATGATCTTGTAGATACCTATGTCGATAAAGGCTTAGAAACGTATGAGAATAATATAGAGCTTATTAATTTAAAAGCTCAAAATTATTATAATAAACAAGATTATGATAATGCTATAATATGGTTTAAAAAACTAATTGCTTTAGGGGAGTCTACTGGGTTTATTTATGAAAAACTAAGTCTTAGTTATGTTAAATTGTATGATTACGAAAAAGCAATAGAATATAGAGAGATAGTATTAAAGTTTAATCCATTCGATGCTAATTCTATATATGTTATTGGCACGTATTGCGAGCGTTTAAATGATTTTGAGACTGCCGAAGAGTATATTTCAAAAGCCATATTTCTTTTAGAGAAGCCATTAGATACTGAATACGCAAAATTGGCAACGGTTTTAAGTCATCTTAAAAGACCCAAAGAAGCAATTGCTACTTTAAAAAAAGCGATAAGAGAAAATCCAACAAACCAAATGACTCATTTTCATTTAGCGATAACCCTTGAAAATTATTATGCAGATTATGATGCAAAAATTAAAGTTTACGAAGATTTTAATAAAAAGTTTCCAGATAATAAGATGAAAGATTTTGCAAATCATCGTATTGCAGAGTTAAAAAAAGAAAAGTTTCTTAAAGTAAATAAAGAAGAAGATGAAAAATAGTGTGAGTTAATAATCTAAAAAAATCGTATTTTCGTGATTACTTTTAATCCATGAAGCAACTTTACGTTTTTATATTAGTTTTTATGCTCTCCTCATGCGAGTATTTTAATGTAAAAAAAACATCTTCTGAGGCTATTTTAAACGAAGAGTTAGAAACCTTTAATTGGAATGATGTTGATGCATACCCAACCTTTTCTTCTTGTGACTCAATGTCTACCAAGCAAGAAAAAAAACAATGTTTTGAAAACCATTTAACAACTCGAATTTTTAGTTTTTTAGAAAGTGAAGGCATTGTAGTCTCCCAAGATATTAATGATACTATTGTGTTGAATTTTCAAGTGTCTGAAACAGGTGTGTTATTGCTTTCAAGTTCTAAAATAGATTCACTCACTTTACAAGAAATACCAAATATAAAAACCTTACTTAGTAAAAGTATAGACTCGTTACCTAAGATATACCCAGCTATAAAAAGGGGACAACAAGTTAAAACAGCCTTTGAACTTCCGGTTATTATTAATGTGAAATAAAGAATTTCTTGAATCTAACTGTTCTGGAAGTAACGCTATTAATCTATTTAGCTAGTTTCGATTAAATTTCGAGTATTATAAACTATAAAATATTAGTATATTTTATAGTTTATAATACGTTACGTCATTTTTTTTGTGTAGTTTTGCGGCTAATATTAACGAAAGGGGCTCACGCCGACGATTTAGAGTTAATAGTTAAGGTAGTTATTCAGTGAAAACAGGAAACAACATATCTCTTATCTCTTTTGTTTTAGTAGAAAATACTAAAACAGCTGTTGTGCGTTTTCCACAAAGTCGCCCCTAAGGGGCTATCTTTTTAAGAAAGTAAATTACTTTCAATTTTCGTTATTTTTTATGAGTTTAAATTAACCTTTATTAAAGCTAAAATGCTTTAATAAATCATTTAGTTTTAAATCCAAATATTTGGGTTTTAACTGTTGATAGAAAATAAATATGTTTTAAAAGCATAAACTAAAAATGGATACTATATTGGATACAGATATTATAAATGTTATTAATAAGGCCGAAACCTATTGCTTTAAAGAAGGCATAGAAATAGAGCTTGTTTATAAACTTCCTCAAGCACTTTTAGAAGTTATTTCAGAAAGATCAAGTGAACTTCCTAGCTTGTATTTTGTTAGCGTAGAGTTATTAAGAAATCGTATAAAAAATGGCTGTTTTTTATTGAGAAGAGGGGATGAAATTTATGGGCATATTTTTGCTCATGAGCACCATGTAAAAGGGCACTCTGTATTCGAACGTTCGTCCTTATGGGTAGATCGTGAGTTTCGTAATTACAATCTGGGTTTGTTGTTAATGAGCCGAATGACCGAGTTATTCACGGAAAGTTTTCTTATTTCAATTGCACAAACGCCTAAAGTTCATCATTACAATGAATTATTAGGGATGACACATGTTACGTTGTCTCAAATGTCTAAAGTATTAGTGGAAGAACTTGAAAAATTAGGAAAATTAAGAGATGAGTTAAATTATAAATATTTTGTTAACCCATGTTTTGAGTCTGAAATAAGACAATTAAAATAAATAAGACAATTAGAGAATTAAGGTATATAAATAGAATACAATGAAAAAATTAGTAATAGCATATAGTGGCGGATTAGACACTTCGTATTGTGCAGTAAGTTTATCAAAAGAATACGATGTACATGCAGTAAGCGTTAATACAGGCGGTTTTACAAAAGATGAAATAGCTCATATTGAAAGTAACGCCTATAAAATGGGGGTTTCAACTTATAAAAACATTGATGCAGTAGCAACTTTTTATCAAAAAGTAGTAAAGTATTTAATTTTTGGTAATGTATTGAAAAACAATACCTATCCATTATCTGTAAGTGCTGAACGTATTATTCAAGCTATTGAAATTGTTGAGTATGCAAAAAGCATCGACGCAGAGTATATAGCTCATGGTAGTACAGGTGCAGGAAACGATCAAGTACGTTTCGATATGATTTTTCAAACTTTGGCACCAAATATAAAAATTATTACGCCAATTAGAGATGAAAAATTAACAAGACAACAAGAGATAGATTACCTAAAAGAAAATGGTATTGATATGTCCTGGGAAAAGGCAAAATATTCTGTTAACAAAGGACTTTGGGGAACGAGTGTTGGTGGACAAGAAACATTAACTTCAGATAAATCATTACCAAGTGAAGCATACCCTTCTCAATTAAAACATACCGAAGAAGAAAAGGTCGTGTTGACTTTTGAAAAAGGTCAATTAATAGCTGTAAATGGTGTTGAGAATAGTCCAGAAATTAATATTGAAGTGCTAAATAATTTAGCATCAGCTTATGCTATTGGTAGAGACATTCATGTGGGAGATACTATTGTAGGCATTAAAGGACGTGTTGGTTTTGAAGCTGCTGCTGCTTTAATAACTATTAAAGCACATCATTTATTAGAAAAGCATACGCTTACAAAATGGCAATTACAACACAAGGATTATTTAGCTAGTTTCTATGGTATGCATTTACACGAAGGTCAGTACTTAGACCCTGTAATGAGAGACATGGAAGCCTTTTTAGAAAGTAGTCAAGATAAAGTGAGTGGCGATGTGTTTGTTACTTTAAAACCATATCATTTTGATTTAGATGGTATTAGTTCTAAACATGATTTAATGAGCGCTAAGTTTGGGAGTTATGGTGAAGAAAATAAAGCTTGGACAGCAGATGATGCAAAAGGATTTATTAAAATTTTAGGCAACCAAAATAAAATATATAGACAAGTAAACTCATAACAATATTGTTGAGACCAGTCAGGTTTTTAAAACCTGACTGGTCTCACTAGGAATCTTAATAATTTAAAATGAAAAACATTCAAGTAGGCATTATTGGAGGAGCAGGGTATACTGCGGGAGAGTTAATAAGGTTGCTTATTAATCATCCAAATACAAATATTGATTTTGTATTTAGTACAAGTAATGCTGGAAACAAAATTAGCAAAGTGCATCAAGATTTAGTGGGGTCGTTAGATTTGAAGTTTACAGATACAGTAAATCCAGATGTAGATGTATTGTTCTTGTGTTTAGGTCATGGTAATTCAGTTAAGTTTTTGTCGGAAAATACGTTTTCAGATAATACAAAAATCATCGATTTAGGGAATGATTTTAGATTAGAAGCAGATAAAGTTTTTAATAAAAAAACCTTTGTTTATGGATTGCCAGAATTACAAAGAGAAGATATTAAGATCGCTAAATATATCGCAAATCCTGGTTGTTTTGCAACAGCAATTCAATTGGCTTTGTTGCCATTAGCTAAAGCAGGTTTGATAAAAAACGATGTGCATATAAATGCGGTAACAGGCGCAACAGGTGCGGGAACTTCATTATCTGAAACGACGCATTATACGTGGAGGGATAATAATTTTTCGTATTACAAACCATTTACGCATCAGCATTTAGGAGAAATTAATCAATCGATTAATCAGTTACAAAACGATTTTTCTTCGGAAATTATTTTTATGCCAAATAGAGGTAATTTTTCGAGAGGTATTTTTGCAACCCTTTATACCGATTTTAGCGGCACGGTTGAAGATGCAAAAGCCATGTACAAATCGTTTTATGCAGATGCTGAATATACGTTTGTTTCAGATGAGTTTTTACATATGAAACAAGTTGTTAATACCAATAAATGTTTAATACATTTACATAAACATAATGGTAAATTATTAATTACAAGTGTGATTGATAATTTATTAAAAGGAGCTTCTGGACAAGCCGTTCAAAATATGAATTTAATGTTTGGTTTAGAAGAAACAATAGGGTTAGGGTTAAAGGCAACTTATTTCTAATTGACTGTTTTTTATTTCCGTGAAGACGGAAATCTAAAGTATAATAATGAAAAGATTCCCTATTTCGAGGGAATGACAAAAAAGAGTGTATTATGAAAATAGCCATTATTGGAACCGGGAATTTAGGAAGTGCTATCGCAAAAGGACTTATTAAAAACGAGGCGTTTACAACCTTATATTTAAGTGATAAAAACACAGCGAATGTTGATGAATACAAAACACATGATAATATTACGGTTACAAACGATAATGTTTTAGCCGTAGAAGAATCAGACATGGTGATTTTTGCATTGCAACCTAAACATATTGATAAGGTTTTGGAGAGTGTTGTGTCTAAAATAACGGATAAGCATATTATTATTTCGGTGGCTGCAGGGGTTGAAATTCCTAGAATAGAGAACATTATTGGTAGTGATAAAAATATTATTCGTGTGATGCCAAATACAGCCATTTCAATTGGTAAATCTATGACGTGTATTGCTGCTAATGAAAAGGCTCAGGATAAAGTGGCTTTGGCTCAAGATATATTTAATTTATTAGGAACCACTTTAGTAATTCCAGAAGATTTAATTCAAGCAGCAACCGTTATTTGTGCTAGTGGTATTGCATTCTGGATGCGCCTTGTGCGTGCTACTACTCAAGGTGCTATTCAATTAGGTTTTGAGGCACATGAAGCGCATGAGTTAGCTACACAAACCTGCTTTGGTGCGGCTAGCTTACTAATAGAATCAGGGAGACATCCAGAGCAAGAAATAGACCGCGTAACAACACCAAGTGGTTGTACTATTGAAGGTTTAAATGCTATGGAGCATCAAGGATTAAGCTCAGCTTTAATTCAAGGTATTGTTGCTTCCTTTGAAAAAATTAATCAACTTAAAAAGAATTAAAATGCCATTATTTGACGTTTATCCATTATATAATGTAACCCCAGTTTCAGGTAAAGATATTCATGTTTATGACGAAGTTGGGACTGAATATTTAGACCTTTACGGAGGACATGCTGTGATTTCGATTGGGCACTCACATCCTAACTATGTTCAAGCTATTACAAAACAAGTAGAAGCTTTAGGGTTTTATTCTAATGCGGTTCAAAACCCATTACAAGTACAATTAGCCGATAAAATTGAAGCACTTTCAGGTTGTAAAGACTACGAATTGTTTTTATGTAATTCTGGTGCAGAAGCCAACGAAAATGCTTTGAAATTAGCATCGTTTAAAACAGGAAAATCGCGAGTTGTTGCTTTTAAAAATGGTTTTCACGGACGTACATCGGCAGCTGTAGCGGCAACAGATAATAAGAATATTATTGCGCCAATAAACGCACAACAGAAAGTCACTATTTTAGATTTAAACGATATTGAAGGTGTTAAAGCTGAATTAGAAAAAGGCGATGTTTGTGCTGTTATTGTTGAGTTTATTCAAGGTGTTGGCGGTTTAGATCAAGGGACTACTGCCTTTTTTGAACAAGTAGATGCTTTATGTAAAGCTAACAACACCTATTTTATAGCAGATGAGGTTCAATCTGGTTATGGCCGTTCAGGAAAATTCTTTGCGTTTCAACATTATAACGTAACACCTGAGATTATTTCTATCGCCAAAGGAATGGGTAATGGTTTTCCAATTGGAGGGATTTTAATTAATCCAAGTATCGAAGCAAAATATGGTATGTTAGGAACCACGTTTGGCGGAAATCATTTAGCATGTGCTGCTGGTTTATCAGTTTTAAAGACTATTGAAGAAGAAAAGCTAATTGATAATGTAAATACCATTTCTGAATATTTTATTTCAATAGCTAAAACTATTCCACAGATAAAAAATATTAAAGGACGTGGTTTAATGATTGGTTTAGAATTCGATTTTGAAGTAGGCGACCTTAGAAAAAAACTTATTTACGATGAACACATTTTTACTGGTGGTGCATCAAATAAAAAGCTTTTAAGAATCTTACCACCATTAACAATCAAAAAAGAACACGTCGATCAATTTTTTGAAGCCTTAAAAAGAAGTTTAACATAAAATTATAAAATCGTAGTCTGATTTCAATTTTTAAAATTGTATTCTATCACTTACGAATAAAAAAAACATAAAAAATGAACACCTTACTATCTATTGAAAAACGGAATGCTGTATTGTTAAAAATGGCATCACTTTTAGAAGAAGAAAGGACCACACTTATCCATATAAATAAAGAAGATTTAGATGCTTATAAAGGCGATGATATTTCTATGTTTGATCGCTTAAAAGTTGATGATTCGAAGGTTGACGAGATGATTAAATCGGTTACGCATTTAGCGTCTCAAGAAGATCCTGTTGGCGTAGAACGTTTCAGTTTTAAGCACGATAATGGTATGCAGGTTTATAATAAAACGGCATCGTTTGGTACGGTGTTAATTATTTATGAATCTAGACCAGATGTAACAGTGGAAGCTGGAGGAATTGCTTTTAAATCGGGTAACAAAATTTTACTTAAAGGAGGAAAAGAATCTTTAAAATCGAATTTAAAGATTGTTGAACTTTGGCATCAAGCGTTAAAAGTACATGGTGTTTCAACCGATTGGGTGGAGTATTTACAATTCAACAGAACGGAAACACAAGCCTTTTTAGAAAAGCCAACTCAAAAAGTAGATTTAATTGTTCCTCGAGGTGGCGAACGTTTAATTGCTTTTGTAAAAGAACATGCTACCTGTCCTGTGATTATTAGTGGTCGTGGGAACAATTTTGTGTATGTGCATAAGGAAGCCGATTTACATATAGCTTTGAATGTTATTATAAACGGAAAGTCTAAAATATCAGCTTGTAATGCAGTCGATAAGATTTTGATTGATGAGAATCTACCAAATAAAAACGAATTTGTAAAAACCTTAATTTCAAAATTAAACGAATTTAAAATTGAAGTTTTAGGAGATGAAGCTATTTCTAAAACTCACGGTGTTGAAGCTATTACATCGAATGATATTTGGTATAAAGAATTTTTAGATTATAAAATTTTAATAGGGGAAATTGCATCTAATCAAGATACGATTGCTATGATAAATAAATATTCTGGCGGGCATTCATCTGTTATTGTAACAACGAATGAAGCCGAAGCTAAAGTGTTTATGGAAAACGTAGATACGGCAGCCGTTTATCATAATGCCTCCACACGTTTTACAGATGGCGGACAATTAGGACTTGGTGGTGAATTAGCCATTAGTACCGATAAATTACACCAACGTGGTCCAATAGGATTACAGCATTTAGTAACCAATAAATGGTACATTCACGGTAATGGACAAATAAGATAATTATGCAAGCCCATAATGGGCAATTAAAAAATAAAGCAATTACATTGATAAGAATAATTAACTATAAGATAGATGGTTTATGAAGCTTTAAATAGATGAAGAAAAAACGTATATTACTCAAAATAGGTTCCAATACGCTTACTAAAGAAACCGATAATATTTCTAGAGGTAAAATTGAAGATTTAGCTAATCAAATAGCAAAACTCCAAGATACCTGCGAGTTTATTATAGTAAGTTCTGGAGCTATTGCTGTGGCAAAACAGTTTGTAAAACTAGAAAGTCAGCGCGAAGAACTTTTTGTAAAACAAGCCTTAGCATCTATTGGTCAGCCACATCTTATAAGAATTTATCAAGAAATTTTTAGAGAATACGGTTTGTTAACATCACAGTGTTTGTTGTCTTATTCCGATTTTGAAAAAGATCAAAGTAAAACCAATATTGTAAATACGATTAATGTACTCGTTAATAATAATTACATTCCAATTATTAATGAAAATGATACGGTTGCTACCGATGAAATTAAATTTGGAGATAACGATAAATTAGGAGCATTAACAGCATCGCTTTTAGAAGTCGATTTATTTATTATAGCAACAAACACCAATGGTATTTACACTAAAGAATCAATTGAAAATGGGACTCCAGAAACCATTGAATTGGTTGAGGATTTTGATGCACTAATAAAAGAAGTTGTAAACTCAAAATCATCACATGGCAGTGGTGGTATGCAGTCTAAAATTGAAGCAGCTCAAGTAGCAAAAAATGCAAATATAGAAACGTGGATTGTAAATGGATTAGAAGATGATTTTATAACCAATGCGTTTGAAAATAAAGTGCCATTTACCAAGATAAAATAAGACCTGCAAGGTTTTTGAAACCTTGTAGGTCTATAAAACTAGACTTTGTTGTCTAATAATAGAAATAAGAAATGAAACATTACACTTCCATAAACGACATAGAGGATCTCAATTCATGGATTGCCGAAGCAAAAGCCTTAAAAGAAAATCCGTTAAGTCATATTGAATTAGGAAAAAATAAGACACTAGGTTTATTATTTTTCAATTCAAGTTTGCGTACGCGTTTAAGTACTCAAAAAGCAGCCTTAAACTTGGGAATGAATCCTATTGTTATGAATGTGTCTGGTGATGCTTGGGGTATTGAATTTGGAGATGGCACGGTTATGAATGGGAATACTGCTGAACACATTAAAGAAGCCGCAGCTGTCGTATCTCAGTACTGCGATATTATAGCGGTAAGAGCATTTCCATCACTTACTGATAAAGTAAAAGATGAAAGCGAACATGTTTTGAATTCTTTTAAAAAATATGCCTCTGTACCCATTGTAAATATGGAAAGCGCCACAGGACATCCGTTACAAGGGTTAACCGATGCTATTACTATTTCAGAGCATGCAAAAACTAAGAAACCAAAGGTTGTGCTAAGTTGGGCGCCACATATTAAAGCGTTGCCACATGCGGTAGCTAATAGTTTTACCCAAGCCATTCAAAAAATGGATGTGGAGTTTGTTATTACAAACCCAGAAGGGTATAACTTGAATTCAGAAATAGTGGGAGATACTCCAATTATTCATAATCAAGAAGAAGCATTTGAGGGTGCCGATTTTGTATATGTTAAAAACTGGAGTTCTTATGAAGATTATGGAAAAGTACTAAATACCGATCCTAATTGGATGATAACTAAAGAAAAATTAGGCGATGCCAAATTTATGCATTGTTTACCAGTAAGACGAAATTTAATAGTTGAAGATGCCGTTTTAGATAGCGATAGTTCTTTGGTTACTCAGCAAGCTAATAATAGAACATTTGCAGCTCAATTGGTGTTGAAGAAAATATTAGAAAACAATAAGTAATAAGTGAAATGTTAGTATATAATTAAAAGCTGAATAATGAGATTTAAATTTATTTTAATATTAATACCAGTACTGAGTCTTTTAAATTGCAATAGTTCTGATAATGAATCAGATAATAATCAAAAAGTATTTCGCTTTGATGTAGATGGAGTAACTCATGACTATAGTGAAGACATCGCAGATGCTACCCTATATAATGGTGGTACTGAATTATCAGTTAGTGCTTACCCAATTGAAAGTGTTATAAAAGAGGATCTAACTCTTAAAATTGGAGAAGTTACATCCAGTAAAATTGTAACAGAAGGTGTTTATTCTATTGGAAATTCAACAGGTTTTATTAATGAAAATATCGTATTTCGGGATGGTACGTCGAACCTTCCTTTTGAATTATATGCTCCTGAAGTAGCATATGCTTGTGATGTTTTAAGCGATTTAACTGTTGGAGAAATTAATTTGACTAAATTGGATATTGAAAATAAATTAATTTCAGGAACATTTAGTGGTTCGCTTTTTCAACTTGAAGCTAATGGTGATATTTCAACAATTAAAATATCAAATGGAGTCTTTACGAACTTACCCCTCGGGACATACGAAAAAGAAGTTGACACAGATATTGTAAATGCAAAACTTAACAATATAAATTATGTTTCAAATAATGTAATTGGTCTTAGAACTCAATCGGACGGAGATAAAATAAAATTAACAGCCTCCGATCATAATTTTGGTCGTATCATAATGGTTATGCCAGCAGAAGTAAGTGCAGGTAATTCTTATGCTTTAGGGAATGACAATGTTAGTGGAGTATTCTTTTTTAATTATCTTACTAGAAAGACAACCGAGAATTCAGGTAACTCTGTTATAAGCATAACAAATCATGACCCTGATCTCAATTTTATTGAAGGAAATTTTTATATTGAAAATGCTTCAATTACTCTAATTAATGGAGAGTTTAGTGCGTTTTATACTGATAATTATAATTAGTTTCAGTTGAAGCTCAAAAAGAATGATATCATCACTTTGAGCATTGTCGAGAAGTGAAACCTATATTAATAGAATAAAAAAATGCAAAAATTATCCATAGTAAAAATAGGAGGAAACATTATTGAAGACGAAGCGTCTTTAAATGGGTTTTTAAAACTGTTTTCTAATTTAAAAGGAAATAAGATTTTGGTACATGGTGGTGGCAAACGTGCGACACATATCGCATCAAAATTAGGCATAGAATCTAAAATGGTAAATGGCAGACGTATTACAGATGCTGAAACTTTAGAAGTTATAACCATGGTTTACGGTGGTTTGGTAAATAAAAATGTGGTTGCTAAATTACAAGCTTTAAATACCGATGCTATTGGTTTAACAGGAGCCGATGTAAATAGTATTACATCAGAAAAAAGACCTGTAAAAGAAGTAGATTTTGGTTTTGTTGGTGATGTTAAAAAAGTAGCTCACAATGCTATCGATAAATTAATTAAAGCTGATTTTACACCCGTTTTTTGTGCCATTACACACGATGGAAATGGGCTGCTTTTAAACACAAATGCCGATACCATTACATCGCAGGTCGCTGTTGGAATGAGTAATTTATACGAAACATCCATTTATTATTGTTTCGAATTAAATGGTGTTTTAAAAGATATCAACGATAAAAATTCTGTAATCAAACATATAGATACAAAACTATACAGAGACTTACTAGAGCAAGGTATCATTGCAGATGGCATGCTTCCTAAGTTAGAAAACTGTTTTGAAGCATTAAATAATGGCGTAAAAAGCATAAACATGGGAAATACATCAATGTTAACCCAGGAAAATGATAATTTTACAACAATAACTTTATAAAATGACCATACAGGAACTAACAAATGATGCTATATCACTATTAAAACAGTTGATTGAAACGCAGTCTTTTTCATCAGAAGAAGATAAAACAGCATTGCATATTGAAGCTTGGTTTAAACGGTATCATGTAGATTATAAAAGAACACAAAATAACGTTTGGGCAATCAATAAGTATTTTGATGAAGGCAAGCCAACATTGTTGTTAAACTCGCATCACGATACGGTAAAACCCAATTCAGCATATACTAAAGATCCTTTAAAAGCTATTGTAGAAGATGGTAAACTATACGGTTTAGGAAGTAATGATGCTGGCGGATGTCTGGTATCGTTAATAGCCACTTTTACACATTTCTACAATCATAAAGATTTAAAGTATAACCTAATTATTGTTGCTTCCGCGGAAGAAGAAAGCAGCGGTCCAAACGGACTAAATAGTATGCTGGCTGTCATCCCGAAAGTTGATGTGGCTATAGTTGGCGAACCAACATTGATGAATTTAGCCGTTGCCGAAAAAGGTTTGGTAGTGTTTGATGCAGTAATTGAAGGTACGCCTAGTCATGCAGCACATCCAAACAATAATAATGCTATTTATAAAAGTATAGAAGCGTTGCAATGGTTTAAAGATTTAAAGTTTGAAAAGAGCTCAAAAGCTTTAGGCGATGTTAAATTAACAGTAACTCAAATTAGTGCAGGTTCACAGCATAATGTTGTTCCAGGTCATGTAGATTTGGTCATTGATGTTCGTGTAAACGATGCGTATAGTAATGCCGAAATAGCTGAGGTTTTACAAGAAAAAGCCCCCGTTACAAGTATTAAACCACGTAGTTTAAGATTAAATTCGTCATCCATTCCAATGGAACATGATTTAGTTAAAGCAGGAATTGCTATGGGAAGAACCACTTATGGTTCGCCAACATTATCAGATCAAGCGGTATTATCTTGTCCAAGTTTAAAATTAGGGCCAGGAGATAGCACACGTTCGCATTCGGCAGATGAGTTTATTTATGTTAAAGAAATTGAAGAGGGTGTTAAAATATATGTGGAATTGTTGAATCGGGTAATCGTTTAGACAAATAGAAACGTAATGTCACCCTGAGCGCAGTCGAAGGGTTTCACTAAATAACAAATAAGTGTTCCTGCAAGCTTTCAAAAACCTTGTAGGTATAAAAAATAATAACTAAAAATGGAGGTAGAGATTTCTGCCTTCACAGAAAATTAAAAAGATTTCCGCCTTCGCGGAAATGAAAAAAGTATAAAGGATGAAACTCTGGGACAAAGGTATATCAATCGATAAAAAAATAGAACAATTTACTGTTGGAAACGATAGAGAAATTGATATTCATATAGCAAAATACGATGTTATAGCATCAAAGGCACATGCTAAAATGCTTCAAAAAATAGGCATTCTTTCTGTTGAAGAATTGGTTGAGTTATTGGGCGGATTAAAAGTGCTAGAAACTCAAATTGAAAATGGCACTTTTGTTATTGAGCCTCAGTTTGAAGATGTACATTCAAAAATAGAATTCGAATTAACAAAGACTTTAGGTGATGTTGGAAAAAAAATCCACACAGCACGTTCTAGAAACGATCAAGTTTTAGTAGCACTTAATTTATATTACAAAGAGAATTTAAACATTGTAAAAGATAAAACTCAGACGTTTTTTAATACGCTTTTAGATTTAGCAGATACTTATAAAGATAAGGTTTTACCTGGTTATACGCATTTGCAAGTGGCTATGCCGTCATCATTCGGTTTGTGGTTTTCTGCGTATGCAGAACTTATGATAGATGATGTTTATTTATTAGATGCTGCTATTAAAACAGTCGACCAAAACCCATTAGGTTCTGCAGCGGGTTATGGTAGTTCATTCCCTATAGATAGAGAATTAACAACCAAAGAAATGAAGTTTGCAACCTTAAAATACAATGTGGTTGCAGCACAAATGGGGCGTGGTAAAAACGAACGTACTATTGCCGCTGCTTTAGGTGGTTTGTGTAATACCATGGCGCGATTTGCTATGGATGCTTGTTTGTATATGAGTCAGAATTTTGGGTTTATTACTTTTCCAGATGAGCTAACAACAGGAAGTAGTATTATGCCACATAAAAAGAACCCTGATGTATTTGAGTTAATTAGAGGGAAGTGTAATAAAATTCAAGCTTTACAAAGCGAAATGATTTTAATAACAAATAATTTGCCAAGTGGTTACCACAGAGATTTTCAGTTATTAAAAGAAAATATGATTGCTGCTTTTGAAGAAGTAAAAGATATTTTAGATATTTTTAATTATTCTATTCAGCAAATTATTGTGAAAGATATTGATGTAAATAGTGATTTGTATAAATATCTATTTACAGTAGATAACATAAATACCTTGGTTGTTGAAGGGCAAAGTTTTAGAGAAGCTTACCAAAAAATTGGTGGACAAGTACAAGATGGCACCTATGTTCCTGATACTTCAAAACACCATACGCATGTTGGTAGTATTCATAATTTGTGTTTAGATAAGATTCGAGATAAGTTTCCTGAGTAAGAATTTACTTGATTTTATGAAAAATTTCAATTAACTTCGTTATATGTCTGGTATAAAAAATTAAAAACATTTCATATCAAGTCGTTGGTAATAATTTTAAAAACGAACAAAAGATTGTAATGGAAAGCCCGACCCCCTTTTTAGGGGTAACGCCCAAATAAATATAAAGCTTCCGTCTTCACGAGAATGACAATTTCAAAGGAAACACCATGCTAGCATGGGTGAAATATTTTTAAAATAAAAAAGCGCATTTGAGAAAATGCGCTTTTAAGAATCCCAATAATTTGTTTTGGTGACTAACTCAAAAAATTAAATAATTGTGGACTGTCCTAAATGTATGTTAGTAAAGTTTAAGTTGGTTTCATCTGGATTGTTTATAAAATCTTCAATAAAATCGCCAACTTTGGTGGTTGTTATATTATCGTATTTGGTGTTTAAATCTGGTGTGGTAATATGTAATTTTAACGATTTATCTACGGCTTCTCGTATTAAAGCTGCTTCGTCGTCTAGTCCAAAATGATCTAACAACATAGCTGCCGATAAAATAGAAGCTATCGGGTTAGCAATACCTTTATTCGCTGCTTTGGTATATGCACCATGAATGGGTTCAAACATGGCATGGTCTTTACCAATAGATGCCGAAGCTAATAAGCCTATAGAGCCAACAATAACGCTGGCTTCTTCTGATAGGATATCTCCAAACATATTTTCGGTTAAAATAACATCAAACTGTCTTGGGTTAATAATGAGTTCCATAGCAGCATTATCAATATACATATATACGACTTTTACATCTGGATATTGAGGTGCTAATTCTTGAACTATTCTGCGCCAAAGACGAGAGCTTTCTAACACATTAGCTTTATCAACTAAGGTTAGTTTGCGTTTTCTTGATTGCGCCGCTTGAAATGCTAAATGAGCAATACGCTCTATTTCATGGCGTGTATATTGGCAAATATCTGTAGCTGTATTACCATCTTCACTTAAATTTTTTTCACCAAAATAAATACCGCTTGTTAATTCTCTATAAATAAGAATGTTAGTGTCTTTAATTTGGTTTTTCTTTAAAGAAGATTTGTTTAGCAAATCTTCATAAGCTATAACAGGTCTAATATTTGTAAATAAATCTAGTGTTTTACGAATTCCTAAAAGTCCTTGTTCTGGTCTTATTTTAGCATTAGGATCAATATCGTATTTTGTGTTTCCAATGGCTCCAAATAAAACGGCATCAGATTTTTTACAAATACTAATGGTGTCTTCTGGAAGCGGAATACCTGTTTTGTCTATAGCAGAAGCTCCTACCAATCCATAATCGAAAGTAAATATGTGGTTAAACTCCATAGCTATAGCTTTCAAAACCTTAACAGCTTGAGCAGTAACTTCTGGACCTATACCATCGCCTGGTAATACGGCAATATTTAATTTCATTTATAACAGGTTTAAACCTTCTTTATGAAGGAAATATAATTTAAAGAAAGCTATTTGAGAGTATATTTAATAATTTATTCGATTAAGAGGAAACAATCTCTTTGTATAACTTACTGTTCTCTATAATTTGATGAATATCTGAATCAATAACTTCTTTTTTCTTATCGGCAAAATCTAAAAAGCTTGTATAAATTTCGTCTAATTGAAGCTTTGTTAATTCGTATCCTACATTTTTAGCTCTATACGCTAAAGCAGCTCTACCGCTTCTTGCTGTTAATACAATAGCAGATTCTGTGACGCCAACATCTTTAGGGTTTATTATCTCGTAAGTTTCACGATTTTTAATAACACCATCTTGATGAATTCCAGAGCTGTGGGCAAATGCATTAGCGCCTACGATAGCTTTGTTTGGTTGTGTGTAAATACCCATGCTGTCTGATACTAATTGACTTAAGCCATAAAGCATTTCTGTTTTAATACCTGTATCTAAATTAAGGTAAGGATGTTGTTTTAAAATCATGACAACTTCTTCTAAGGCTGTATTTCCAGCGCGTTCTCCTATACCATTAATCGTACATTCAATTTGGCGAGCACCATTAATAACACCTTCAATAGAGTTAGCTGTAGCCAATCCTAAATCGTTATGACAGTGACAAGAAAGAATAGCTTTATCAATGCCTTTAACGTTTTCTTTTAAATATTTAATTTTTGCACCATATTCATGAGGTAAACAGTATCCAGTAGTATCTGGAATGTTTAAAACAGTGGCACCTGCTTTTATCACAGCTTCGCAAACACGAGCTAAATATTCGTTATCAGTTCTTCCTGCATCTTCAGCATAAAATTCAATATCTTCAACAAAAGATTTGGCATAACTCACTGCTTTAACAGCGCGTTCTAAAACATCTTCTTGAGTAGATTTGAATTTGAATTTTATATGAGAATCAGAAGTGCCAATACCCGTATGAATTCTTGGTGTTTTAGCATATTTTAAAGCTTCAGCGGCTACTTTTATATCATTTTCAACAGATCGAGTTAAACCACAAACTGTAGCGTGTTTTACAATTTTAGAAATGGCTTCAACCGATTTAAAATCGCCAGGACTCGACACAGGGAAACCTGCTTCAATAATATCCACCCCTAAATTATCAAGCTGTTCAGCAATAATTAATTTCTGTTCAGTATTTAGTTTACAACCAGGGACTTGCTCGCCATCGCGAAGTGTTGTATCAAAAATTTGGACTTTATTATCAGACATTTATTAAAATATATTTTCTTATTGTATTACGAATGTATATTTTGGTTTATTAAATAGAGAATTCAACTCGCAATTATTACGATGTTTAACTTTGAGTTGTTTTATTTAATATTTTGAAAATCAGTATATTAATGTTGTTTTTATAACTATGACAAGAGAGCAAAAAGATAATTTGTTTGTGTTAATAAAGTCGTTGTCTAAATCTGAAAAGAGACAATTTAAGCTTTATGTAGGAAGATTAGGGGTTAACGAAGATTCAAAATTTTTAACGCTGTTTAATATTCTTGATAAGCTTTCGGTTTATGATGAAGTAACCATTTTAAAAAAAGGGATTGTAAAAAAACAACAATTATCTAACCTAAAAGCACATCTGTATAAACAGATTTTAATTAGTTTACGATTAAATCCGTCACACCAAACTATAAGGATTCAAATTAGAGAGCAATTAGATTTTGCAACCATTCTTTATCATAAGGGGCTGTATAAACAAAGCTTGAAAATTTTGGATAAAGCCAAAAATTTGGCAATTGCAAATGAAGAAAAAAATGTGGCGTATGAAATAGTGGAGCTTGAAAAAGTTATAGAATCGCAATATATAACTAGAAGTCTTAGTAATAGAGCTGATGAGCTTTCTATACAGGCCAAAGAATTGAGTCAACAAAACGTATTAGCAAGTAAACTATCTAATTTGTCATTGCAGTTGTATGGTTTGTTTTTAAAAACGGGGTATATTAAAAACGATGCAGAGCATCAGGAAGTTACAAAATATTTTAATGATAGGCTTCCTGTGTATGACATTCATAAACTTGGGATTAGAGAAAAATTATGGCTTTATAAAGCCAATTTGTGGTATAGTTTTTTAACGGTAGATTTTTTATCCTGCTATAAATATGCTTCAAAATGGACAGATTTATTTTATAACAATAAAGATATGATTGTTTTAAATCCAGTCTTTTTTTTAAGAGGCAATCATTATTTGTTAGAAGCTTTGTTTTATTTAAAACAGCATGAGAAGTTTAAATTCTCGCTTAATAGATTAGAAGAAGCCACTAAAGAAAAATGGTTTCCTCTTGATGATAATAATGAAAGTTTAGCGTTCCTGTTTATTTATAATAATAAATTTAATTTACATTTTATTGAAGGTAGTTTTGAAGAAGGATTGCCTTTAATTGATGAGGTTTTAGAACGTTTAAAAAACTATAAAGATCGTATTGATGAACATCACGTTATGGTCTTTTATTATAAGATTGCTAGTATGTATTTTGGAGCAGGTGAAAATAAAAAATGCATATACTATTTAGAAAAAATTATTAGTAATAAATCATTACAAATGCGTGAAGATTTATTGTGTTTTTCAAGAATATTAAACTTAGTAGCACATTATGAAGCGGGACTTGATTATAATTTAGATGTTCTCATTAGAAGCACCTACAAATTTTTAATTAAAATGGAAGATTTGTATGAGGTACAAAAAGAGTTTATCAAGTTTTTAAGAGGTTTGGGAGATATTTACCCTAATGAGGTTAAAAATGAATTTACGAAACTTCATAAAAAATTAAAAACATATGAGGACGATCCGTATCAAAGTCGTGCCTTTTTATATTTAGATATTATCTCGTGGTTAGAGTCTAAAATTCAGAATAGACCTATAGGGCTTGTTATTAGAAATAAGTTCTATGAGATGAAGTATAATAGATCATAATGGAATTAAAAATAAAATTTCCATCAAAAAATTTGGATATTAACTTTTTCTGAACGAATATTTGCATTCACAAAGTTCAAACACTTACTGAAATGTTATCAAGAAAGGCGGAGGGATTAGACCCTGTGAAACCTTAGCAACCCTTTAAATTTATTAAAGAAGGTGCTAAATTCTACTTAAATTACCGATTCATTTATCGGTATTTGGATAGATAACCAAAAGAAATTACTTGACTGTAGTTTTAAAATTCTTTATAACATTTTTCTATTAAGTACATCAAATTTTGATGCATTTGGCTTTTGGTTTAATTGAAAAAAGACTCTGAGGTATTTTATATCGAAGTTTCTATTTAAATTGTCGTTCTCGCAAAGGCGGGAGTCTAACTAAAAAAATTAGAAAAATGAGTACACAAAAATTCGCAACAAACGCATTACACGCAGGTCATGATACGACAGCAACTGGAGGAACTAGGGCTGTTCCTATTTATCAAACGTCATCGTATGTTTTTAATAATTCAGACCATGCTGCAAATCTGTTTTCGTTACAAGAATTAGGGTTTATTTACACCCGACTTAACAATCCAACAAATCAAATTCTTCAAGATCGTTTAGCTACTTTAGAAGGAGGTGTAGGTGCCGTGGTGTTTGCTTCTGGTACAGCGGCAATTTCAACAGGGTTATTAACCTTATTAAGAGCTGGCGACCATATTGTAGCTTCTAGTAGCTTATATGGAGGAACTTATAATTTATTAAAAGTGACCCTTCCAAGATTAGGTATTACAACAACCTTTGTTGATGCCGATAATCCAGAAAATTTTGAAAAGGCAGTACAAGATAATACAAGAGCGTTTTTTGTAGAATCTTTAGGAAACCCTAAACTAGATGTTTTAGATTTAAAAGCTATTTCTGTTCATGCAAAAGCTGCAGGCGTACCTTTTATTGTTGATAATACGGTGGCAACTCCAGCTTTATTAAACCCAATTGAGCACGGAGCAAATATTGTAATACACTCGTTAACGAAGTATATTGGTGGACAAGGAACCTCTCTTGGTGGTGCTATTATTGATGCAGGAACCTTTGATTGGACTAACGGTAAATTTCCTGAATTTACAGAACCATCAGCGGGTTACCATGGTTTAGTGTATAGCGAAGCTTTAGGAGCTGCTGCTTATACGTTTAAGTTAATATTAGAAGGTTTAAGAGATTTTGGTGGTGCTTTAAGCCCATTTAATGCCTTTCAAATTATTCTAGGCTTAGAAACCTTGCCAGTAAGAATAAAACAACATAGCGCAAATGCTTTAGAGCTTGCAAAATGGTTAGAGGAACAAGATGAAGTGGCTTGGGTAAATTACCCAGGGTTAGCGTCTAGCAAGTATAAAGCATTATCTGATAAGTATTTACCAAAAGGACAAAGTGGAATTGTTACCTTTGGCGCAAAAGGCGGATTTGATGCCGCAAAAGCTATTGCAGACAATTCAAAATTGTTTTCATTATTAGCAAATATTGGTGACACAAAATCACTAATTATTCACCCTGCAAGCACCACACATCAGCAATTAACAGATGCTGAACAAGCTGATGCAGGGGCGCCAAAAGATTTAATACGTTTGTCTGTTGGAATAGAAGATATTGAAGATTTAAAAGCCGATTTAAAAGAAGCTTTTAGTAAAATATAATAAGGAATTAATCTTGAGACCTATTAGGTTTTAAAAATCTAGTAGGTCTTTCAGTAAAAAATAAAAAATTGGAGCATTCATTGCAACATATTATTGTAAAAGATTTTATTACAGAAAGCAAGGTGCTTAATGCTGAAATAAAATTAAGTTATCAAGTATTTGGTAAATCTATTGGTACTGCGCCAGTGGTATTAGTAAATCATGCTTTAACAGGAAATAGTGAGGTAGCAGGCGAAAATGGCTGGTGGAAAGACGTTGTTGGCAACGATAAAGTTATTGATACCACAATGTATACTGTTTTAGCCTTTAATATTCCTGGGAATGGTTTTGATGGTTTTGTGATTGATAATTACAAAGATTTTGTAGCTAGAGACATTGCGAATTTGTTTTTAATAGGTTTAAAAGAATTAAAAATAACATCGGTTTTCGCTATTTTAGGAGGTTCTTTGGGTGGCGGAATTGCTTGGGAAATGGCTGTGTTAAGCCCTGATATTACTGAAAATTTAATATTGGTAGCAACCGATTGGAAATCTACCGATTGGCTTATAGCAAATTGCCAAATCCAAGAGCAGTTTTTATTAAACTCTAGAAACCCTGTGCATGATGCCAGAATGCATGCGATGTTGTGTTACCGCACACCAGAATCATTTAACGAACGTTTTCAGCGTTCAAAAAATGAGGAATTAGAGATTTTTAATGTAGAAAGCTGGTTGTTGCACCACGGCAAAAAATTGCAGGAACGGTTTCAGTTGTCAGCTTATAAGTTGATGAATCAGCTTTTAAAATCGATTGATGTTACCAAAAACAGACCAACCGATTTTAATGTTTTAGAGAATATACATGGGAACATTCATATTATAGGAGTTGATTCCGATTTGTTTTTTACAGCAGAAGAAAATAGGCAAACACATAAACAATTGGCAGTAACAAATCCGAATGTCACTTATAATGAAATCAATTCGGTACACGGTCACGATGCCTTTTTAATGGAATCCGATCAATTAGAAAAAATAATAGAAGGCATTTTTGTGCCAAATTCTAAAAAAAGACGCATGAAAGTAATAAAGTTTGGAGGGAAATCTTTAGCAAACGGAAAGGGATTAAATACCGTTATTTCAATTATTGAAAATAAGATTAATGAAGGTGAAAAAATTACCGTTGTGGTTTCTGCAAGAGGCTCAGCGACTGATGATTTAGAATCTATTTTAGAGAAAGCTTCAAAAGGAAAATCATATAAATATGAATTACAGGCTTTTAAAGATTATCAAATAGAACCTTTAAAAACGATTGATTTTTCATCTGAATTTTCAATTTTAGATAAGTTGTTTGAAGGTGTTAGTTTGCTAGGTGATTATAGTAGTAAAGTCAAAGATGAAATTTTAGCACAAGGTGAATTGCTTTCAGCAAAACTCGTTTCAGCTTTATTAAATAATTTAAATATAAAAGCGTCTGGAGTTGATTCTAGAACGTTAATAAAAACCAATGATGCCTTTGGTAACGCGCAACCTATTCAGCAGTTGTCAAAAGATAACGTAAAAAGTTATTATAAAGAGAAAGGTAAGGATGTTGTAAATGTGGTAACAGGGTTTATTGCTTCAAATTCTAAAAATGAAACGACAACTTTAGGTAGAAACGGTAGTAATTATACCGCAGCACTTTTAGCAAATTATTTAGATGCTGAAGAGTTGCAAAATTATACGCATGTGAATGGTATTTACACCGCAAATCCAGATTTAGTTGAGGATGCTAAAAAAATAAGAGAATTGTCATTTAGTGAAGCCAATGAATTAGCAAATTTTGGAACCACTATTTTACATGCCAAAACTATTATTCCGTTAGTTGAAAAAAACATCAGTCTTCGTATTTTAAACACTTTCAATGCCGATGATGAAGGCACGTTAATAACAGCAAAACCAAATGCGAAAGAAGTAACCTCTTTATCGGTTTTAGATAATGTAGCGCTACTAAATTTAGAAGGGCGAGGGTTATTAGGTAAAAGTGGGGTAGATGCTAGAATTTTTGGAGCTTTAGCAAGTAAAGATATTAGTGTAAGTATTGTTTCTCAAGGTTCTTCAGAAAGAGGTATAGGGCTTATTATTAATGCTAATCAAGCAACTCAAGCTGTTATTGCTTTAGAACGCGAGTTTGAAAACGACTTTTATTCGCAAGATGTTAATAAAATTGGTGTGATTGATGACGTGTCGGTTATTTCAATCATTGGGATTGAATTAAGTTCATTTCACAAACCTTTTAATGCGCTTATTAAAAATCAAATCATACCGCTGTTATTCAATAATACCATTACAGGTAAGAATGTGAGTTTAGTGGTTAAAAAGAGCCAGCTTCATAAAGCTATGAATGTTATTCATGGTGAGATTTTTGGTATTTCAAAAAAGATAAACATAGCTATTTTTGGTCATGGAGGAGTTGGAGGTGCACTTATCAACCAAATTTTAAAATCGAAAGGCGATATTGAAAAAAGAAAAGGTGTTAACTTGAATGTTTTTGCCATTGCTAATTCTAAAAAACTGCTTTTAAATAAAAAAGGTGTTGATAATAATTGGAATGAAGCTATACAAGCATCGTCTTTAGAAAGTTCGGTTGAAGCTGTTATAGAGTTTGCAAAAGCAAACCATTTAGAAAACTTAATTGCTGTAGATAATACGGCGAGTCCTAATTTTCATGATAATTATGAACCATTTGTGGAAGCTGGGTTTGATTTGGTGTCTTCTAATAAGATAGCAAATACAGTTTCGCATAAATTCTACACAGATTTACGTGAACAATTAAAAGAGAATAATAAGCAGTATTTATACGAAACAACTGTTGGTGCTGGTTTACCATTAATTGATACCATTAAGTTATTGCACGAATCGGGAGAAAATATTACCAGAATCCGTGGTGTGTTTTCAGGAACTTTAAGTTATTTGTTTAATAATTTTTCTGTTCAAGACAAACCGTTTAGTGTTATTGTACAGGAAACCATCGATAAAGGTTTTACAGAACCCGACCCAAGAGAAGATTTTTCAGGAAATGATGTCGCTAGAAAGTTGTTAATTTTAGCAAGAGAGTTAGATTTGCATAACGAATTTGAAGATGTATCAGTTCAGAATTTAATCCCAGAAGCTTATAGAGATATTTCAGTTTCAGAATTTTTGAAACAATTAGATGTACTGGATGCCGGATTTCAGAAAATAAAAGACAATCAAGAAGCAGGACATGTATTAAGATATGTTGGCGATTTATCAGGCGATTTATCAAAAGACAAAGGTAATTTAGAAGTTAAATTAGTGTCTATCCCAGAAGACAGCACATTAGGACATGTAAAAGGGAGTGATGCTATTTTTGAAATATTCACAGAATCGTATGGTGAGCAACCTATCGTTATTCAAGGTGCAGGAGCAGGGTCAGAAGTTACAGCAAGAGGTGTTTTTGGTGATATATTAAGGTTGTCTAAGCATATCTATTAAATTTAAGAATCAGACCTGTCAGGTTTTTAAAACCTGACAGGTCTCAAAAGCATAAAAGTGAGCAAGAATAAAAAACATTTCGAAACAGAAGCCATTCGTACGCAATTAGAACGTACAGAATCTTTAGAACACACAAGTCCATTATACTTAACATCTAGTTTTGTATTTGAGGATGCTGAGGATATGCGTGCGTCATTTACAGAAGAAAAAGAGCGTAATATATATAGTCGTTTTACAAACCCAAATACTACTGAGTTTGTAGATAAAGTTTGTAAAATGGAAGGTGCAGAAAGCGGTTATGCTTTTGCAACGGGGATGTCTGCTATATTTTCAACATTTGCGGCATTGTTAGAAAGTGGCGATCATATAGTGTCTGCGCGTTCAGTATTTGGTTCAACACATACTATGTTTACTAAATATTTACCTAAATGGAATATTGAAACGAGTTACTTTAATATTAACGAGCCAGAAACTATTGAAAGTTTCATCACACCAAAGACAAAGATTTTATATGCAGAGTCACCAACCAATCCAGCAATCGATATTATCGATTTAGAGTTGTTGGGAGACATTGCGAAAAAGCATAATTTAATTTTAATTATAGATAACTGTTTTGCAACCCCTTATTTGCAACAGCCAATAAAGTATGGTGCGCATTTAGTAATCCATTCGGCAACCAAATTAATGGATGGTCAGGGTCGTGTTTTAGGAGGTGTAACCGTAGGTCGTGCAGATTTAATTAGAGAAATTTACTTGTTTGCAAGAAATACAGGGCCAGCATTATCACCATTCAACGCATGGACGTTATCTAAAAGTTTAGAAACACTATCGGTAAGAGTTGATAGACATTGTGAAAACGCTTTAAAAGTAGCTGAGTTTTTAGAATCTCATGCAAATGTAAATTGGGTGAAATATCCATTTTTAAAATCGCATCCACAGTACGAAGTCGCTAAAAAGCAAATGAAGCTAGGCGGTAATATTGTAGCTTTTGAAGTAAAAGGAGGTGTTAAAGCGGGGCGTAATTTTTTAAATGCCATTAAAATGTGTTCGCTATCTGCTAATTTAGGAGATACGAGAACTATTGTAACGCATCCTGCATCAACAACGCATCATAGTTTAGGAGAAGAAAGCAGATTAGCCGTTAATATTACTGATGGTTTAGTTAGAGTGTCTGTTGGTTTAGAACATGTAGATGATATTATTGAAGATTTAGAGCAAGCTTTAAGTATATAATATTATGAGACTTTTTACGGTAGATGCTTTTACAGATACCCCTTTTAAAGGTAATCCTGCAGCAGTTTGTGTTTTAGAAAAAGCACTTCCTGATGAGGATTATTTTAATATTGCTCAGGAAATGAATTTAGCAGAAACAGCTTTTGTGTATCCTGAAAATGGTAAGTACAACTTAAGGTGGTTTACGCCAACTACTGAAGTCGATCTTTGCGGGCACGCTACTTTAGCAACAGCGAAAATTTTATTTGATAAACTTGATGTTAAAGAGCATGTTCTTGAATTTGAAACAAAAAGTGGACTTTTAAAGGTTGAAAAAAAGGAAGAAGACTTAATAATGAATTTTCCATTAGGGGATTTAGAGCCTTTCAATGAAAAGGACGAGATTATTGAAGCCTTTTTAAATGAAAATCCTTTGGCTATTTATGAAGATAATGATTGGTATATTGTTCAATTGAATGATGAAAGTTCCGTTATTAATTTAGAACCCAATTTTAATCTTTTGTTAGAACATACTAAAAAAGCGTTTGTCTTTACAGCAAGGTCTAATAGTGAGAAATACGATTTTGTATCTCGATTTTTTGGACCAGCAATTGGAATTAATGAAGATCCTGTAACAGGTTCTGCTCATTGCTATTTAGCTAATTTATGGAGTAGAAACTTAAACAAAAAAAGTGTAATTGGTTATCAAGCATCAAAACGTGGAGGTGTTGTGTCTTGTGTATTGACTGAAAATAATAGAGTTTTATTAAAAGGGGATTGTGTTATCATGTCTGAAATTCTTATTGAGTGGAGATAGTTAAAATAATTATATCTTAGCACCATGCTATCTAAAAAAACAAAATACGGATTAAAAGCACTTACATTTATTGCTAGAAGTGAAGGAGATTTACCTGTGCAAGTTGGAGCCATTGCTAAAAGCGAACAAATTCCACAAAAGTTTTTAGAAAGTATATTGCTTACCTTGAGAAAGGCAGGGGTTTTAGGTTCTAAAAAAGGAAAACATGGTGGTTATTATTTAAGAAAAGAGCCTTCAGAAATTTTAATGACAGAAGTGATGCGTGTTCTAGAAGGTCCCATTGCTATGGTGCCTTGTGTAAGTTTGAATTTTTATGAAAAGTGCGATGATTGCCCTAATGAAGACCTATGTAGTGTCAACAAACTCATGATACAGGTAAGAGATAGTACACTTAAAGTGTTTAAAAACACAACGCTAGCCGATTTATCTGCTACATGAAAGTTGAGAATTCCTCAAAATAAACTCATTTTTTAATTTATTTTCATCAGTTTATCGTAAAAATATTCAATTATTCTAAAAAGTTGTTAAATATCTTTTTTATGTTATAAAATGTTTTACATTTGTAATTCCTACTAAATTGATAGGATTAATATAATACAACGACAAATGATAGCGCAAATGTTATTAAAAAATAAAGAAAAGTCTACATATAAAGAGGATAGTGTTGGAGAAAAACCAATTAGAAGTGTAGCGAAAGCACTTAGTTGGAGGGTTGTAGGGACTTTAGATACCTTGGCGGTTTCTTTTGTTTTGGCACAAGATATTAAACTCGCTGCATCTATAGCTTCTGTAGATTTTATAACAAAATTAGTTTTATATTTTTTCCATGAGCGTGCTTGGAATGTCGTTAAATGGGGTAAATAAGATATATGAAAGAGATGATAACAGAAAATCAAATAGAAGCATTAAATAAAAGCTTTGAAAAAGCGTCACCATCTGAAATCATTCAGAAAGCTTTCGAGCTTAGTAATGAAGCAGTAGTGACAACAAACTTTAGACCTTACGAAGCAGCGATTTTGCATGCTGTTAATTCGGTAAAAGCTCAAATATCTGTAATTTGGTGTGATACAGGTTATAATACACCACAAACATACAGACATGCAGAACAAGTTATAAAAGATTTAGCCTTGAATGTATTTTTATACGTGCCAAAACAAACATCGTCTCATAGAGATGTGGTTATGGGAATACCAAGTGTAGATGCTCCAGAACACGCTTTATTTACAGAACAAGTAAAGTTAGAGCCTTTTAAACGTGCTATGGATGAACATAAGCCTAAAGTTTGGTTTACAAATTTGCGTCAAGGACAAACAGCTTTTAGAAATAGTATTGGTATTTTTAGCGTGAGTAAAGATGGTGTTTTAAAGGTGAGCCCGTTTTACTTTTGGTCTGATGAAAAATTAGACGCTTATTTAGAAGAAAATAACTTGCCAAATGAGTTTAAATATTTCGATCCAACAAAAGCATTAGAGAATAGAGAGTGTGGATTACACGCATAAATAAGTTGTAGTCGCAGTAAACAGTAAAATGTTCTACAAGGTTTCAAACAGCTTGGTAGGTATAAAATAAAAAATAAAATTAAAACAACAATATTCTTACTACACCCGAGTAAGAATCCCTCCCCTTCGGGGAGGTTAGGAGGGGCTTATTATGAATAAAGACACATCAAATATAAATTCGTTAGAAAACGAGGCTATATACATTATGAGGGAAGTGGCAGCACAGTTTGAAAAACCAGTGTTGTTATTTTCAGGAGGAAAGGATTCCATTACTTTGGTTAGATTGGCTGTTAAAGCTTTTTACCCAGCAAAAATACCTTTTCCTTTAATGCATATAGATACAGGGCATAATTTTCCTGAAACTATTGAATTTAGAGACCGTTTATGTAAAGAATTAGGCTTAGAGTTAATTGTTCGTAATGTTCAAGATTCTATTGATGAAGGAAAGGTAAAAGAAGAGTCAGGTCGTTATGCAAGTAGAAATATGTTGCAAACAACCACGCTTTTAGATGCTATTGAAGAATTTAAATTTGATGCTTGTATAGGTGGCGCACGTCGTGATGAAGAAAAAGCAAGAGCAAAGGAACGTATTTTTTCAGTACGTGACGATTTTGGTCAATGGGATGAGAAAAACCAACGTCCAGAGTTATTTGATATGTTGAATGGTGATATAGAGCATGGGCAAAACGTTCGTGTATTCCCAATTTCAAACTGGACAGAGTTAGATGTTTGGTCTTATATAGAACAAGAAAATATTGAGATTCCTTCAATTTATTTTGCACACAAACGTAAAGTGTTCTTAAGAGACGGCATGATTTGGTCTGCAGAAGACGAGGTTGTTTACAGAGATGAAAATGAAGAAGTATTAGAAAAAATGGTTCGTTTTAGAACTGTTGGAGATATGAGTTGTACTGCAGCGGTATATTCAGATGCGGTTTCAATTTCTAAAGTAGTAGAAGAAATTAGAGATTCTACTATTTCTGAGCGTGGTGCCAGAATCGACGACAAGCGATCTGAGGGAGCCATGGAAAAACGTAAACAACAAGGGTATTTCTAGAATCCCCTAGCCCCAATGGGGGAATTAGCAAGTTTGCTGCTAAAAAAAAGGAAATATAAAAACCCTGTAAGATTTTAAAAACCTTATGGGTATTACAAAATAAAAACAACAATATTCTTGCTTCACCCGAGTGAGAATTCCTCCCTTTCGGGGAGGTTAGGAGGGGCTTATTATGGAAGTATTAAAAATTGCAACAGCAGGAAGTGTAGATGACGGTAAAAGTACCTTAATCGGTCGCATTCTTTACGATACAAAATCATTAACTTCAGATAAGTTAAAAGCGATTGAAGATAAAAGTGAACAATTAGGGTATGATTACCTGGATTTTTCATTAGCGACAGATGGTTTAATGGCCGAAAGAGAACAAGGAATCACAATTGATGTGGCTCACATATACTTTTCAACTAAAAAGAAAAGTTACATTATAGCAGATACTCCTGGCCACGTAGAATATACCCGTAACATGGTTACTGGAGCATCAACATCTCAAGCGTCTATTATTTTAATCGATGCACGTAAAGGTGTTATTGAGCAAACTAATCGTCATTTCTTCATCAATAATTTATTAAGAATTAAAGATGTGGTTGTGGCTATTAATAAAATGGATTTAGTTGATTATTCAGAAGAAACTTATAATAAAATTAAGGCTGATTTTTCTGAATTAATGAGCAAAAGAGATTACCAAGATCAAAAAATAACATTTATTCCTGTAAGTGCATTACAAGGTGATAATGTTGTAAACAAATCTGATAAAATGCCTTGGTATACAGGTGATGCTTTATTACAGCATTTGGAAGATTTAGATAAAAAAGATATCTATAATGTAGGTACGCCACGTTTCCCTGTGCAGTATGTAATTCGTCCTAAAACTGAAGATTTTCACGATTTTAGAGGATATGCAGGAAAAGTTTACGGTGGAGAATTAAGCGTTGGAGACGATATTATTGTTTTACCATCTAAAACAAGATCTAAAATTAAAGATATTTATTTCTACGACGAAAAGTATCAAACGGCATCTAGACGTTCTTCGGTAACAATTACTTTAGAAAACGATATTAACGTATCTCGTGGAGACATGATTGTTAAAGAAAACGATTTACCTACTATCGATAAACAATTTACAGCAAATGTATGTTGGATGGATTCGGATAATTTAACCGTTGGCGGTAAATATATTGTACAACACGGCGTTAATAAAGTATTAGCAAAGGTTGATAGAATTAACCACAAAATTAACCCTGATTATTCAGGAATAGATAAAGAAGCAACATCTTTAGGTGTTAACGATATTGCATCGGTTTCATTTAAATTAAATAAGCCAATCTTTTACGATCAATTCAAAAACCATAGAACAAACGGTTCGTTTATTTTAATAGACCCACAATCAAATAACACGGTTGGCGCAGGTTTTATTCAGTAAAAGCCCACTAGCCCCAAAGGGGAACTAGCAGGTTTGAAAAAAGCAAAACATCTTACAAGGTTTCAAAAAAAACCTTGTAAGTATAAAAAAGAGTAAGTATAACTAAAAAAACACCCGAGTAAGAATTCCTCCCCTTTGGGGAGGTTAGGAGGGGCTTGTATATGCAAAGTTTTAGAACAGAAATAGAAAATCCAATTGTACAAAAGGACATCATAGAATTAGCTAATAAAATAGAGCTATTTCATAATGGTAAAATTGATGAAGAAAAATTTAGAAGTCTTCGTTTAGCTCGTGGTGTTTACGGTCAGCGTCAAGAAGGCGTACAAATGATTCGTATTAAAATACCTTACGGAAAACTAAAGAGTAATCAATTACGTAGAATTTCTGCTGTGTCTGATGAGTATTCTCGTGGTCGTTTACATATTACTACCCGTCAAGATATTCAAATTCACTATGTAGATTTAGATAGAACACCAGAACTTTGGTCTGAATTAGAGAAGGATGAGGTTACCTTGCGTGAAGCATGTGGTAATGTAGTAAGGAACGTAACAGCTTCTGAAACAGCAGGTATTGATGTAAATGAACCATTTGATGTATCTCCTTATGCAGATGCACTATATAAATTCTTTTTACGTAACCCTATCTGTCAAGAAATGGGACGTAAATTTAAAGTGTCTTTTTCTTCTACAGATGAAGATACAGGATTATCATATTTGCACGATATAGGTTATATCGCAAAAACACAAAACGGTGTTCGTGGTTTTAAAGTGATGGTAGCTGGTGGACTTGGTTCGCAACCTCGTCATGCAGATGTGTTGTTCGATTTTGTTGAAACTGATAAAATCATTCCAATCATGGAAGGTGTTTTAAGAGTTTTCGATCGTTATGGCGAACGTAAAAGTCGTGCTAAAGCAAGAATGAAATTCTTATTAAAAGATATCGGGTTAGATGCTTTTAGAGAATTAATTGCTGAAGAACAAAAAGCCATTGAGTTTAAAAGTGTAGTTATTGATGCTGGTGCTTATGAAGCTTCAAAACCAGTTTCGGTAGAAACTCCACAAGTAGAGATAAAAGATCAAGCAGCTTTTGATTTATGGAAATCAACAAATATTATTCCTCAAAAACAAGAAGGCTATGTTGCTATAGGAATTAAAGTATTGTTAGGTGATTTTTACACAGATAAAGCACGGTTATTAGCTGATTTGGTTGATAAATATGGAGCTGGAGAAGTACGTTTAACATTACGTCAAAATATAGTAATCCCTTTTGTTAAGGAAGATTTAGTGCCGTTTTTCTATACAGAATTAGAGAAATTAGGATTTGTTGAAGCGGGTTATAATAAAGCCGTTGATATTACAGCGTGTCCTGGTACTGACACATGTAACTTAGGTATTGCAAGCAGTACAGGTATTGCAGATGAGTTGGAACGTGTTATTAAAACTGAATATCCACAATATTTACAAAACGAAGATCTTGTGATTAAGATTAGTGGTTGTATGAATGCTTGTGGACAACACAATATGGCAAACATTGGTTTCCAAGGTATGACTGTTAGAACACCAGAAAAGTTAGTAGCACCAGCGTTACAAGTTTTACTTGGTGGTGGAAATTTAGGAGATGGAAACGCAACTTTTGCTGATAAAGTAGTAAAAGTGCCAAGTAAAAGAGGACCTGAAGCTTTAAGACTCATCTTAAATGATTTTGAAGCAAATGGCAACGGAAAACAGTTTGTTGAGTACTATAAAGAAAAAGGAGAAAAATATTTTTACGATTTCTTAAACGATTTACAAGATGTTACTAATTTAACTCAAGACGATTTTATTGATTGGGGAGAAGAAGAAAAATACGTTAAAGAAATAGGAATTGGAGAATGTGCTGGTGTCGTTATAGATTTAATTGCAACCTTATTCTTTGAAAGTGAAGAGAAAATTGAAAATGCTAAATCTTCTTTTGAGGATGGTGTGTATTCAAGTGCTATTTATTACGCTTATACATCTTTAGTTAATTCCGCGAAAGCATTATTGTTAGCTGAAAATAAGAAAACAAATACACACGCTGGAATAGTTTCTCAGTTTGATGAGACTTTTATTGAAAGTGGAAAAATTGATTTAGGGACTTCATTTTCAGAATTGATTTATCAAATTAATAAGAATGCACCAACTAAAGATTTTGCTTTGAATTATATTTCAAATTCAGATAAATTTTTAGCCGCAGTAAGAACTTTTAGAGAAGCTGAACAAGCTAAAGCATAAGCGCGAGTTAAAAAATAAGAATGAGTTTAAAAACCCCCATATTAACAGTAGTAGGCGCAGGCCCAGGAGATGTCGATTTAATTACGCTTAAAGCTATTAAAGCGATTAAATCTGCCGATGTTGTGCTTTACGATGCGCTTATTAACGAAGCATTATTAGAGTATGCACCAAAGGATGCCGAACTTATTTTTGTGGGTAAACGAAAAGGGTGTTACGCATTTCAGCAAGATCAAATAAACGAGCTTATTGTTACTAAAGCCAAAGAGAAAGGCCATGTGGTACGTTTAAAAGGTGGCGATCCTTTTATTTTTGGACGTGGTGCCGAAGAGATTGATTATGTAAGACAGTTTGGGTTAGAAACCTATGTGGTTCCTGGAATTTCATCGTCTATGGCGGTGCCAGCTTCCCAAGGTATTCCTGTAACAAAGCGTGGCGCATCAGAAAGTTTTTGGGTGATTACAGGGACAACTAAAAAGCATCAACTCTCTGGAGATGTAGCTTTAGCAGCAAAATCGTCTGCTACCGTTGTAATTTTAATGGGGATGAGTAAACTGAGTGAAATTGTTACCATTTTTTCAGCAGAAAATAAACAAGATGTCGCTGTAGCTATTATTCAAAATGGCACCAGAGATAACGAAAATGTTGGTATTGGAACAATTGGAACCATTGAAGAAATTGTTGCAGAAAAGCAATTAGCAAATCCAGCAATTATTGTTATAGGAGACGTGGTTAAAGAACGAGCTGTATTAACATCAGTTTACAAAGAAGTTAATAAAAGCCTGTAATATGCTAGCTGAATCGGACAAAATAAAAGAGTCAAATTTAGTTGAGGAAGAAAGGAATAATTTATATCCTATTTTTTTAAAAACTAAAAGTTTAAAAATTCTTATTGTTGGAGGCGGACATGTAGCAGAAGAAAAATTGACGTTTTTGTTAAAGTCGAGCCCAGATGCTAATGTAACGATGGTATCTCCAATGTTTAGAGAAGGCACTGTAGCTTTAGCTAAAACAGGAAACGTAACCCTTGTTAAAAAGAAATATAAAAAACGTTATTTAAAAGGAAAGCATATGGTTGTAGTAACGACCGATGTGTCAGAAGTAAACGTTAAAGTTCATAAACATTGCCGTAAAAAAAGCATTTTAGTAAATGTGGCAGATAATCCACCATATTGCGATTTTTATATGGGAGGTATTGTTACAAAAGGGAATGTAAAAGTGGCCATTAGTACAAACGGAAAGTCGCCAACAACAGCCAAACGATTACGTCAATTTTTTGAGGATGTTATTCCAGAAAATGTAGACGATTTGGTTAAAAATTTAAATGAATACAGAAAAACAATAAAAGGTGATTTTGAACAAAAAGTGGAAACGCTTAACGAATTTACCAAAGGATTAATTGAAAAAAAAGAGTAATTACTTATAAAGAATAGTAAAATGATTAAAACAGATATACTAATAATTGGTGCGGGGCCAACAGGTTTGTTTACAGTATTCGAAGCTGGATTATTAAAATTAAAATGTCATTTAATTGATGCATTACCACAGCCTGGAGGACAATGTTCAGAACTGTATCCTAAAAAACCAATTTATGATATTCCTGGGTTTCCTGAGATTTTAGCTGGAGATTTAACAAAAAATTTATTAGAACAAGCAAAACAATTTGAACCTGGTTTTACTTTAGGAGAACGTGCAGATACTGTTGAAAAGCAGGAAGATGGTACGTTTATCGTAACTACAAATAAAGGGACAAAACATCAGGCACCAGTTGTTGCTATTGCTAGTGGTTTAGGTAGTTTTGAGCCTAGAAAACCACAGCTTGAGAGTCTTTCTCAATATGAAGACAAAGGTGTTGAGTATATGATTAAAGAGCCAGAAGTGTATCGCGATAAAAACGTAATCATTGCTGGTGGTGGAGATTCTGCGTTAGATTGGTCTATATTTTTAGCTGATATCGCAAAAAATGTTACACTAATACATAGACGTAATGAATTTAGAGGGCATTTAGATTCTGTTGAAAAAGTTCAAGAACTAAAAGATGCTGGGAAAATAAACCTTATTACACCAGCAGAAGTTACAGATATCTTAGGTGATGGTAAAGTTGAAGCGATAGAAATAACTAAAAAGGACGAAGCACCTTTTACTTTAGAAACAGATCATTTTATACCTTTATTTGGGCTTTCGCCTAAATTAGGACCTATAGCTAATTGGGGATTAGAGATTGAAAAAAATGCAGTAAAGGTTAATAATGCGTTAGATTATCAAACTAATATCCCAGGTATATTTGCTATTGGTGATGGTAATTTTTATCCAGGGAAATTAAAATTAATACTTTGTGGTTTTCATGAGGCGACTATAATGTGTCAAGCGGCATATCAAATTATACATCCAGGAAAGAAAAATGTTTTAAAGTATACTACAGTTTCTGGTGTAGATGGTTTTGATGGTACTCGTAAAGAAGCACCTAAAGCAGTTGTTCAGGCTATTACCTAGTAAGCGATAAATCTTTTTAGTGTTTTACTAAAAGGGTCTAAACTAATCATAAGCATGACTATCCTGCAAGGTTTCTAAAATCTTGCAGGATTTAATGTTTAAAAAAAGAAGTTTTTTAAAAGGATTAGTTTTATTTTTATAAACTGATAAAAAACACAATTGTATTACACATATAGCAGCAAATGAAAAGTTATAATGTTTGTTTAAAAGACACAGTTAAAGCCTTTACAAAAAAAGTGTTTTATTCGTTGTTCGATTGTAATCACGAAGTAGAGCACGCCGAATATTTAGAGAAAACATTTTTACAAATTCTAGATAAATTAGAAATAGAAAATGGCGAAAGTATATGGAAAACCTTTAAAGCAGAACTTCCAGAAATTAGAAGAAAACTGGATTTAGATGCTATTGCTTTCGAAAATAACGACCCTGCATCACATTGTTTAGCCGAAATTTATATGGCTTATCCTGGTTTTCATGCTATTTCTATTTTTAGATTAAGTCATGCACTTTATAAACTTGGCGTTTATATTTTACCTAGAATGATGAGTGAATATATTCATGGTATTACAGGTATCGATATTCATCCAGGTGCTACTATTGGCGAATCGTTTTATATCGATCACGGTACAGGGATTGTAATTGGCGAAACCTCTATAATTGGAGAGCAAGTAAAAATATATCAAGGGGTTACTTTAGGCGGAATTCAAGTTTCAAAAGATTTGGCATCGACAAAAAGACACCCAACCATAGATGATAATGTTACTATTTACGCCAATGCAACCATTTTAGGTGGAGATATTGTAATTGGAAAAAATAGCATTATAGGTGCTAATGTTTGGATCACGCAGTCGGTTCCAGAAAATTCATTAGTAACATATCAAACAGAAATTAAAATAAGACCCAAAAAGAATGGCATACGGTAAAACGATACTTGATCAAATAGGTAACACACCTATTGTTGAAGCAAGTCATATTATAAATAAAAAAGGTGTTAGGTTGTTTTTGAAGCTTGAAGGAGATAATCCTGGAGGTAGTGTTAAAGATCGTGCTGCTTTTAATATGATTAATGAAGCTTTAAAGCGAGGTGATGTTAAAAAAGGCGGAACTTTAGTTGAAGCTACTAGTGGGAATACAGGAATTGCTTTGGCGTTTATAGCGCAATTATTAGGATTGAATATGGTGCTAATAATGCCTGAAAACTCTACAGAAGAACGTGTAAAAACTATGAGAGCCTATGGTGCTGAGGTTCTTTTAACACCTGCCGATGTAGGTATTGAAGGATCCAGAGATGTTGCTTTTAAATTACGAGATGAAAAAGGTTATGCTTTACTAAATCAGTTTGAAAACGATGATAACTGGAAAGCGCATTATAAAACAACGGGGCCAGAAATTTGGAGAGATACTGAAGGCGAAATCACTCATTTTGTTTCTGCTATGGGAACTACAGGAACTATTATGGGAGTTTCCACTTTTTTAAAAGAAAAAAATAAAAATATCACTATCGTTGGAGCACAACCAGCTGATGGAGCAAGAATTCCAGGGATTAGAAAATGGTCGCCAGATTATGTGCCTAAGTTTTTTGATCGTTCTAAAGTAGATGTTGTTGTTGATGTAAGTGAAGAAGATGCTAAAGCAACCACACAACGTTTAGCAAGAGAAGAAGGTGTTTTTGCAGGTATGAGTAGTGGTGGTTCCGTATTTTGTGCACTGGAAATTGCAAAGTCAATAGATAAAGGAGTTATAGTTGCTATTATTTGCGATAGAGGCGATCGGTATTTGTCTTCAACTTTATTTGAATAGATTAAATTAGGTTATCCTGCAAGGTTTCAAAAACCTTGTAGGTATAAAAAACGAATCCTACCTACAAGGTAAAAAAGACCTGTTAGGATAAGGAAAACAAAAATATAGTTAGTATTTTTGTTCACTAGTTCATAAACGTATTAATAATGTTATCAAGAAAGGTAGAGGGACTAGACCCGTTGAAACCTTGGCAACCCTTTATCTTGTAAAGAAGGTGCTTCGTTCTACTAGTATTTTTCATAAATATTAGAAAGATAACGAAAAGTGTTTTTTTACTTTTCTTGATGACATATAGATATAAAAAATATTCAAATGTCAAATATAAAACAAGCTTTACAAGATCGTATTTTAGTGCTAGATGGTGCTATGGGTACGATGTTACAAGCATATAAATTTACCGAAGAAGATTTTAGAGGCGATCGTTTTAAAGATTATCCAACGCCATTACAAGGTAATAATGATTTGCTTTCTATTACGCAGCCAGAAGCGATTAAAACCATACATGGAAAATATTTTGAAGCTGGAGCCGATATTGTTGAAACCAATACATTCTCAGGAACAACTATTGCTATGGCAGATTACCAAATGGAAGATTTGGTGTATGAACTTAATTTTCAATCGGCAAAAATTGCTAAAGAAGTAGCAGACGAGTTCACAAAAAGAGAACCAAATAAACCGCGTTTTGTTGCAGGTTCTATAGGTCCAACTAACCGTACGGCAAGTATGTCTCCAGACGTAAATGATCCAGGATACAGAGCCGTAACTTTTGATGAATTACGAATAGCATATAAACAACAAATAGAGGCTTTATTAGACGGTGGTGTCGATTTGTTATTGGTTGAAACCGTTTTTGATACCTTAAATGCCAAAGCAGCATTATTTGCTATTGAAGAAGTTAAAGACGAACGAAATATAGACATTCCCATCATGTTAAGCGGAACCATTACAGATGCTTCTGGTAGAACATTGTCTGGTCAAACAGCCGAGGCATTTTTGATTTCAGTGTCACATATTCCGTTATTGTCTATTGGATTCAATTGTGCTTTGGGTGCCAATTTATTACAACCGCATTTAGAGGCTATTGCTAATAAAACAGATTTTGCAGTTTCGGCACATCCTAATGCAGGACTACCAAATGCTTTTGGAGAATATGATGAAACCCCAGAAGAAATGGGAGAACAAATTGAGGAATATTTAAAAAGAGATTTAATAAACATTATTGGAGGTTGTTGTGGTACAAGTCCAGAACATATTAGAGTAATTGCAGATATTGCTTCTAAATATAAACCGCGTCCTCATATTGAACATGTTTCAGTAGCACATTAAAAGAAGATGAAAATAAAACAAACTAAATACATGAAATTGTCTGGTTTAGAACCATTGGTTTTAAACGAAAATAGCAATTTTATAAATGTAGGAGAGCGAACAAATGTTGCAGGGTCTAGAAAGTTTTTAAGACTTATTAAAGAAGAGAAATTTGATGAAGCATTAGATATTGCACGTCATCAAGTAGATGGTGGCGCGCAAATTATTGATATCAATTTTGACGATGGTCTTATTGATGGAAAAGAGTCTATGATTCGTTTTTTAAACCTCATAGCGGCAGAACCAGATATTTCTAGAGTCCCTATCATGATAGATAGTTCTAAATGGGAAATTATAGAAGCAGGTTTACAAGTGGTACAAGGGAAATGTGTTGTAAACTCAATTTCTTTAAAAGAAGGTGAAGAGAAATTCATTTCGGAAGCAAAACTAATAAAGCGTTATGGAGCTGCTGTTGTTGTTATGGCTTTTGATGAAGTAGGACAAGCCGATAATTATGAACGCCGATTAGAAATTTGTAAACGGTCATACGATGTTTTAGTTAATAAAGTTGGCTTTCCTTCGGAAGATATTATTTTCGATTTAAATATATTTCCTGTAGCAACAGGAATGGATGAGCATAGACGAAATGCCATCGATTTTATTGAAGCAACCCGTTGGGTACGTCAAAATTTACCTAATGTAAGTGTTAGTGGAGGTGTGAGTAACGTGTCATTTTCATTTAGAGGAAATGATGGGGTTCGTGAAGCGATGCATACCGTGTTTTTATATTATGCGATTCAAGCAGGTATGAACATGGGTATTGTTAACCCAGCACTTTTAGAGATTTATGATGACATTCCTAAAGATTTATTAGAACATGTTGAAGATGTTATTTTAGATAGAAGAGACGATGCTACCGAACGTTTATTAGACTTTGCTGAAACAGTAAAAGGATCTAAAGTTGAAAAAGGATTGGATTTATCATGGCGAGAAAATCCTGTTCAAGAACGTATAACACATGCTTTAGTAAAAGGAATAGATGCCTATATTATTGAAGATGTAGAACAAGCAAGACAAGAAGCTGCAAAACCTATTGAGGTTATTGAAGGTCATTTAATGATTGGAATGAACGTAGTTGGCGATTTGTTTGGAGCAGGAAAAATGTTTTTGCCACAAGTGGTAAAATCTGCCCGAGTGATGAAAAAAGCGGTAGGTTATTTAAATCCGTTTATTGAAGCAGAAAAAGGAGATAAACAAGAACCTGTTGGTAAAATTTTAATGGCAACTGTAAAAGGTGATGTACACGATATTGGTAAAAATATTGTAAGTGTTGTTTTGGCGTGTAACAATTACGAAATAGTTGATTTAGGTGTTATGGTACCACCTGAAAAAATTATTGAAATGGCGATAAGTGAGCGTGTAGATGCTATTGGTTTATCGGGTTTAATTACACCGTCGTTAGACGAAATGGTGTATTTGGCAAAAGAAATGCAACGTCAAAAATTTGATGTGCCTTTGCTTATAGGTGGTGCAACAACATCGAAAGCACATACAGCTGTTAAGATTGATACACAGTATAAAAATGCTGTAGTTCATGTAAATGATGCCTCAAGAGCAGTAACTGTTGTTGGTGATTTATTGAATAAGAAAACATCGCATGAGTATGTTGCTAAAATGAAAAAAGACTATGATGAATTCAGAGCTAAGTTTTTAAAACGAGGGAAAGAGAAATCATATATATCTATAGCAGAAGCAAGACGAAAAAAGTTTAAAATTGATTGGGACAATTCAGAAATTGTAAAGCCTAAAGAATTAGGAATACAGATGTTAAAACAATTAAGTTTAAAAGAATTAGAGCCTTTTATAGATTGGAGTCCGTTTTTTAGAAGCTGGGATTTGCATGGAAAATACCCAGATATTTTAACTGATAAAGTTGTTGGAGAGCAAGCTACCATTATGTATAATGAAGCGCAAGCCATGATAAAAGAAATTATTGCGAAGCAATTATTAAAACCAAGAGCTGTTTTTGGATTGTTTGAAGCAAATTCAAATGTTGAAGATGATATTTCTATCCAGAAAAAAGGAAAAGAAATAGCTGTTTTTAGAACGTTGCGTCAGCAATTAAAGAAAAGGGATGGCATTCCAAATATTGCATTATCAGATTTTATAGCGCCTAAAGACACAGGAAAGACTGATTATATGGGAGCCTTTTGTGTGGCTATTTTTGGTGCACAAGAATTAGCTGATAGTTATAAAGCAAAAGAGGATGATTATAATGCGATAATGGCGCAAGCTATTGCCGATAGGTTTGCAGAAGCTTTAGCTGAATATTTACATAAACAAGTAAGAACGAAACATTGGGGGTATTCTACAGATGAAGGATTAACCAATGATGATTTAATAAAAGAAAATTATAAAGGTATTCGTCCAGCACCAGGATATCCTGCGTGTCCAGATCATTTAGAAAAGGAAACCATATGGGAATTGTTGGAGGTTGAAAAAATAATAGGAGTTACATTAACTGAAAGTTTAGCCATGTGGCCGGCTGCAGCTGTTTCTGGATATTATTTTGGAAATCCAGAGGCTAAGTATTTTGGTTTAGGTAAAATAACTGATGACCAAGTAACTGATTATTCGGTTCGAAAAGGGATTGAAAAAGATAAAGCTAGAAAATGGTTGCATCCAGCGATTGCAGAGTAGCCCCATCGAAGAGTGCTCAAATGAAAATAATAAAAATAATAACATAAAATTACCCGTAACAGTTTCCCTCCTATGGAGGGATTAAGGGAGTCTCATGAAAGTAACAGATCATATAAAAAAAGCTAATGGAAAGACATTGTTTTCTTTTGAAGTGATACCGCCTCAAAAAGGAAAAAACATTCAAGATTTGTATAATAATATAGATCCGTTAATGGAATTTAAACCGCCATTTATTGATGTTACAACGTCCAGAGAAGAATATGTGTATATTGATAAAGGCAATGGGCTTTTAGACAAGCGTATTACACGTATGCGACCAGGAACGGTTGGTATTTGTGCGTCTATTATGCATAAATACGGTGTTGATGCAATTCCGCATTTGTTGTGTGGTGGTTTTACTAAAGAAGAAACAGAGTATGTTTTGGTAGATTGTCATTATTTAGGACTTGATAATGTGATGGCGTTGCGCGGTGATTCTATGAAAGATGAACCCTATTTTAAACCTGTTGCAGGTGGTAATGCCTTTGCAAGTGAATTGGTTCAACAAATATCAGATTTAAACCAAGGGAAGTATTTGCATGATGATGTGAAGGTAGAGCATAATTCAGATTTTTGTATTGGTGTAGCTGGCTACCCAGAAAAACACATGGAAGCTCCTTCTTTGATAACCGATTTAAGACGTTTAAAAGAAAAAGTAGATGCAGGTGCTGATTATGTAGTCACACAAATGTTTTTTGATAATAATAAATATTTCGAATTTGTAAAGAAAGCAAAAGAAGCAGGTATTAATGTGCCCATTATTCCAGGAATTAAACCTATTGCCGTAAAGCGTCATTTACAAATATTACCACAGGTTTTTAAAATAGATTTACCAGAAGATTTGATAAATGCTGTAGAGGGTTGTAAAGATAATAAGGCAGTAAGGCAGGTAGGAATTGAGTTTGCTATTCAGCAATCTAAAGAGTTAAAAGCTGCTGGAGTTCCGTTTTTGCATTACTACTCTATGGGTAAAAGCGATAATGTTCATGCAATAGCTTCAGCATTGTTTTAATTTATACTTTAGCATTTTATAACCAAATCGATTAATGAAGTTATATTTAACCTACGTTTTACTTTTAATATCCTTTTTTGTATTTTCTCAAGAAAAGCAGCATACATCGTATATAGATGTTAATTATTTTAAAGGTAACATTGCGGTACATAATACAGATATTCTTCATTTAATAGATGGGCATCCAGAAGGTGTTATTTTAAGTTGGAATAAAAAAACGTACGGTTTTAATGATTGGGAACAACGTTATAACTACCCTGATTATGGAGTGACATTTATTTCTCAGAATTTTAAGAATGCTATTTTAGGAAATAGTTATTCATTATATGCACATTACAATTTTTATTTTTTAAAACGAAATTTAATGTTTCGTATAGCACAAGGTCTTGCTTATACAACACATCCTTATGATAAAGTTGAAAATTATAGAAATGTAGCTTTTGGTTCTAGTTTTTTAAGCAGTACGGCTATGATGCTTAATTATAAAAAAGAACGTATTGTAGATAAGTTTGGATTACAAGCAGGTTTTTCGCTTATTCATTATTCTAATGCAAATGTGAAGGCGCCAAATGCAAGTACAAATACGCTTGCTTTTAATTTTGGAGTAACCTATAGTTTAGATGAAGAAATTCCAGAATATGTCACGACATTAATAGGTGTGAAAGAAAAATTCACACAACCTATAAAATATAATCTTGTTTTTAGAGGCGGTGTTAATGAAAGTGATGTAGTTGGTAGTGGGCAATTTCCGTTTTATATCATATCGGCTTATGCTGATAAGCGCATTAATGTTAAAAGTGCTTTACAATTTGGAACCGATGTGTTTTTTTCAAAATTCTTAAAAGAACTTATTTATTATAAAAGTGTCTCTTTTCCAGAAGAAAATGTGACTGGAGATGAAGATTATAAACGCGTTGGAGTTTTTGTAGGGCATGAGTTATTTATTAATAAAACCTCATTGATTACTCAATTAGGGTATTATGTGTATTATCCGTTTGATTTTGAAGGACAGACTTATTTAAGAATTGGATTAAAACGTTATTTTACAAATAAGTGGTTTGGGTCTTTAACACTAAAAACGCACGGGGCAAAGGCCGAAGCTGTTGAATTTGGTATTGGAGTTCGATTATAAAACATGAAAAAAATAATTTACATAGTAATCGTAATTATAGTATTTGCTTGTGATAGCGAAAATGCTGGGGACTGTTTTCAAAAAACAGGCAGTATTATTAAGGAAGAAGTAAGTCTTTCTTCGTTTGATAAAATACTAGTTAATCGTGATATTGAATTAATTATTAAAGAAGGTCCTGAACAAAAAGTTGTTATTGAAACGGGTGAGAATTTATTAAATGATGTTACCGCTATAGTTGTTGACGGAAAATTAACGCTCACCGATAATAATACTTGTAATTATGTGCGTGATTACGGTGTAACAAAAGTATATGTAACAGCTCCAAATATAAAAGAAATAAGAAGCTCTACACAATATGATGTTCGGTCAGATGGGGTTTTAACCTATTCTACACTTACTGTGTTAGCAGAAGATTTTGGTCTACCAGAGAGTGTTACAAGTGGTAATTTTATTTTAGAAATTGATAATAATTCCTTTAGCTTGGTTTTTAATAATTTATCAAACTGTTATGTTTCGGGTAAAACGAATAATTTAAATATTACATTGGCATCAGGTACATCTAGGTTTGAAGGACAAAATTTAATGGCTCAAAACGTACAATTATCAAATAGAAGTTCTAATGATATTATTGTAAATCCTCAACTATCAATAAAAGGTAAAATATCAGGAATTGGTAATGTTATTTCTGTAAATAAGCCAGCTATTATAGATGTTGAGGAGGTTTATAAAGGGCGATTAATTTTTGAATAAACTTACTGTCTGTTTTGCTATTTCTAGTTCTTCATTTGTTGGAATCACTAAAATTTTAACCTTAGAATTTTCTTTATTTATAGCTCTAATATTATTAGATTTTATTTTATTTTTTTTAGTATCTAATTCTATACCTAAAAAATCTAAATCTTTACAAGCAAGCTCTCTCATATATTGAGAGTTTTCTCCAATGCCTGCTGTAAATACAATGGCATCTAATCCGTTTAAAATAGCCGCATAACTACCTATGTATTTTTTAATTCTATAAGTGTTCATTTGTAAAGCTAATTGGCAGTCTTTATTGCCTTTTGACGCTTCGCTTTCAATGTCTCTTAAATCACTATAACCAGTAAGACCTAACATACCGCTTTTTTTCTGAAGCAATGTATTTATATCTTTTAAGCTATAATCTAATTTTTCTGCTAAATGAAAAATAATCGATGGATCTATATCACCAGAACGCGTTCCCATAATTAATCCACTAACAGGTGAGAAGCCTAAGCTATGATCTATACTTTTTCCGTCTTTTATAGCAGTCATGCTACAGCCATTACCTAAATGAATGGTAATGATTTTAGATGTTGTTTTACCTAGAAATTGAATCGCTTTTTCTGAAACGTATTTATGACTTGTACCATGAAATCCGTACAAACGAATGTGGTGTTTGTCTAAAAATTCATTTGGAATAGCATATTTATAGGCGTGTTTAGGAATTGATTGGTGAAAAGCCGTGTCAAAAACAGCGATTTGTTTTGCTTTTGGAAAGATATCTTCTGCAACTTCAATACCTTCTAAATTTGCAGGATTATGAAGCGGTGCTAATGACGATAAAGCTTTAATCTTTTCTTTTACGGCTTTAGTGATTTCTGTGGTTTTACTAAAATGTTTACCACCATGTACCACTCTGTGTCCAACAATAGTAATATCGTCGGCTGATTTTATAATGCCTGAATTTTTATCTAAAAGTTGATTGGCTAATAACTTTAATCCATCTTTATGGTTTAAAATTTCAGATTCAAATTCAATTGTTAGTTTTTCAGTTTTGAATTTGAATTTTGAGTCTTTAAAGCCAATGCGTTCAATTAAACCAGAACAAAGTATGGTTTCATCTGGCATTGAAAATAATTGAAATTTTAGAGAAGAACTCCCGGAGTTTAAAACTAATACTTGCATATTTATAATTCTTGGGCTTGAATAGCTGTTATAATAACGGTACTGTATATGTCATCTGCAGTACATCCTCTACTTAAATCGTTTACGGGTTTATTTAATCCTTGTAACATGGGACCAATTGCTAAGGCACCAGTTTCACGTTGCACTGCTTTATAAGTATTGTTTCCTGTATTTAAATCTGGAAAAATTAAAACACTTGCTTGTCCTGCTACTTCAGAATCTGGTAGTTTACTTTTTCCAATACGCATATCAACTGCTGCATCATATTGAATAGGGCCTTCAATTTTTAAATAAGGAGATTGTTTTTTAACAATGTCTGTAGCTGCTCTTACTTTTTCTACATCAATACCTTTACCAGAAGCTCCAGAAGAATATGATAGCATAGCAACTTTAGGTTCTATTCCAAAATCTTGAGCAGTTTTTGCTGATGAAATAGCAATTTCTGCTAATTGTTCTGCATTTGGGTTTGGGTTAATAGCACAGTCTCCAAAAATAGAAACACGATCTTCTAAGCACATAAAAAATACTGAGGACACAATGTTAACACCTAGTTTGGTTTTTATAAATTGTAAAGCAGGTCGTAAGGTGTGTTGTGTTGTATGAATTGCGCCTGATACCATGCCATCGGCATGTCCTTTGTAAATCATCATGGTTCCAAAATAAGAAACATCAGACATAGCGTCTTTTGCCATTTCTAAAGTAATATCTTTATGCTTTCTAAGTTCATAAAAAGTATTAACATAGTCATCAAAATGTGGTGATTTAGTTGGAGATATAATGTTTATTTTATTTATATCTAATGAAAGATCATATCTTTCAATACGTTCTTTAATTTTATCTTTTTCACCAATAAGTGTTAATTCTACAACTTGTGCATTAATTAAGCGAGTGGCAGCTCGTAAAACACGTTCATCATAACCTTCGGGTAATACAATATGTTTTTTGTTTTTTAAAGCACGTTGTAATAAATTATATTGAAACATTCTAGGGGTGAATATTTCAGACTCAAAAGTGATTAATTTATTGGCTAATTTATTGGTGTTAACATACTTTTCAAATGTAGAAATTGAGGTTTGAATTTTTTCAGTATTCTCAGCATAGATTCTAGATTTTATTTTACCTATAGAATTGGTAATTGAAAACGTACCTCCTTTTACACTAATTATTGGTACAACACTAGAGAGCCCTTCTATGAGTTTTAAAATAGTGTCTTCGGGTATCAAGCCGCCTGTTAAAATAATTCCAGAAATTTTTGGATAATTTGTTGAAACATGTGCTTGTAGTGCTCCTAAAATAATATCGGCTCTATCTCCAGCAGTAATTACTAATGAGTCTTCTTTTAAATGGGTAAGGTAATTTCGTAATTGCATGGTACCTACACCAAAATTTTCAACTTGATTGTTTAACATATCCTTACCAAAAAGTACATTGCCATCTAATGCTTTTACAATTTCTTTAATAGTTGGACTTGCTAAACTTCTTATTTTCGGAATAACAGTAATATCTGTATCATTATTAATACGTTCTTTTAAAAGAGATTTTAATATTGAAACATCTTCGCTATTAATCTTATTGGTCATTATAGAAAGAACATCTACTTCTTCTTTAAAAGCATTATAGGCTAACTGAACATTATCTACAATTTCTGATGGTTTTATCCTGTCACCTTGCGATACTATTATAACAGGTAATCCTAAGTTTTTAGAAATTAAAATGTTGATGTCTAATTCTAAACTGGAGTTTTCATGAGAAAAATCGGTGCCTTCAACTAATACAAAATCAAAGCGTTCTTCAAGGTATTTGTATTTCTTGATGATCTCGTCAATAACCTCACCAGATTTTCCTTTGTTATATAAATCGAGCACTTCACTTCTAGTATAAGCAAAGGTTCTTTTGTAATTAATATCTATTTCAAAATGCGAGACAACCGTATTTATATGGTTATCCATCTCGCCAGTTTCGGTATCTTCTATAATAGGTCTAAAATATCCAACTTTAGCTATTTTTCCTAAAAGCATACGCATTAATCCCAGAACAACAACAGATTTCCCACTATTAGGCTCTATTGTAGCAACGTAAATTCCTTTACTCATTTTATTTTTTTTTGTAGTGAAACAAAGTTAATCGATTGTATTTCATTAAAAAAGCAAATAACCATGCTAGTTTATTAAATGAAAATGTATTTGATGGGACAAAATTAGTGTCTTCATACATTGGTAAAGATGATATTTGTCATATCTTACGAAAACGTTTTCTAAACAACTGATTTTAATTGAGATTTAAGAAAGAATAATGATTTAATTAGAAGTTAAATCTCTAAAGAGCGTTTCTAAACTTGTATTTTTCTGGTTTAGTTGAAGGATTTTTAATTCATTATCATGAGCAAAATCAAAAACATAAGAACGCATATCTTCTGATGTTTCAAAGGTAATTTCATAAACAAAATCATAAGTGTTTATAACGCTTTTAACTTTAGGTAGTTTTAATAAAAAAGCATCTTCAACACGATAATCGAATTCTACAATAACGGTTTGTTCTTTGCCTTCTCGTAGTTCTTTTAATTTTTTATCGGAAACAATTTCTCCTTTGTTAATAATAATCACACGGTCGCACATGGCTTCAACCTCTTGCATAATATGGGTTGAAAGAAATACTGTTTTAGTTTTACCAATAGTTTTTATTAGGTTTCTAATATCTACCAATTGATTTGGGTCTAGCCCTGTGGTAGGTTCGTCTAGTATTAATACATCTGGATCGTGTAGTAAAGCATTAGCTAACCCAACACGCTGGCGGTATCCTTTTGATAATTGTCCTATTTTTTTATGCGCTTCATGTGTTAATCCTGTAAGTTCAATAACATCTTCAATACGTTTTTTAGAAACCTTATATATATCTGCATTAAAGTCTAAATATTCCTTAACAAACATGTCTAAATATAAAGGGTTGTGTTCTGGTAAGTATCCTACACTTTGCTGTACGTTTTGCGAGGCTTCATTAATATCGTATCCGTTTACTTTGGCCTTACCATCACTTGCGTTAATGTAAGTGGTTAAAATTTTCATCATAGTAGATTTGCCAGCACCATTTGGTCCTAAAAAACCAACAATTTCTGGTTTGTTTACTTTAAAAGAAATATTATTTAAAGCTTTTTGTTTGCCGTAAAGTTTTGTGATACCTGAGACCTCGATAGACATAATTATAAATTATTTGTTCAAAAATAATGATTATCTATTGGAATGATAGTTTTGCTGTAAAATCTTTAAAATTTTTAATAAAAATGCAAAAAAGATTTTATTGTGTTTCTATTTCTTAAAATATTGATTACTTTAGCGGCTTTAATTATGAAAGCAACAGTAGGTTATACATATTTTAGCAATTTTTTTTATTTTTTCTTTAGTAGAAGAAACGAGGCGTTGTGTGTATAATTTATAAACTATAAATTTTAAATATAAGTCTCGATGAAAATCGAGACTTTTTTTTGTTCAAGAGTTGATTAAAGCAATATGAAAATTTTAAATAACATTTAATTTTGATTAAAACAGTAGCCATACAAGGAGTAAAGGGGTCTTTTCATCATATTGTATCAAAACAGTTTTTTGAAAATCCTGTTGATATTATTGAATGTTTAACATTCGATAGGACTGTAGACTCTTTAATTACTAAAGAATGTGATGCGGCAATTATGGCTTTAGAAAACTCTATTGCAGGATCTATTATTCCTAATTATGCTTTAATAGATAAACATAATTTGCACATTGTAGGAGAACATTATTTAGATATTCAGCATAATTTAATGGCGTTATCAGGTCAAGATATACAAGATATTAACGAAGTATACTCGCACCCTATGGCATTGCTGCAATGTAAAGAGTTTTTTAGAGGATATCCTCATATTAAATTAGTTGAAGATAAAGATACTGCCGAAGTAGCACAACGCATACAAGAACAACAAATAAAAGGAGTTGCAGCCATTGCTAGTATTATGGCAGCTGAAATATTTGAGTTAGATATTTTAGCACATAGTATTCAAACAATTAAGCACAACGAAACACGCTTTGTAATTGTAAAACGTAGAAACTCTGAAGTGCCAGAAGATGAGATTACTAAAGCATCAATAAAATTTGAAGCAGACCACAAACGCGGAAGCTTAGCAACAATTTTAAATGTTATGAGCGATTGTAGATTGAATTTAACGAAAATTCAATCGATGCCTATTATTGAAACACCTTGGAAATATGCTTTTTTTGTGGATGTTACTTTTGAAACATATGCTGATTTTAAAAAGGCAAAATCAATTATAGACATTATGGCTATTAATTTTAAAGTATTGGGCGAATATAAAAATGCAAAGTTATGATTGAAGTAGCTGACAGATTAAATACGGTTGAAGAATACTATTTCTCAAAAAAACTAAGAGAAGTTAATGTGTTAATAGCTAGCGGAAAGCCTGTTATTAATTTGGGTATAGGTAGTCCAGATATGCAGCCGCCACATAGGGTTGTAGAAGCTTTAACAAAAGGATTGTTAGACCCAAATGCGCATAAGTATCAAAGTTACCAAGGGTTGCCAGAATTAAGGCAAGCTATTGCAGGATTTTATAAAGCACATTATAATGTGAATTTAAGTCCGAATACTGAAGTATTGCCTTTAATGGGAAGTAAAGAAGGTATTATGCACATTTCTATGGCATATTTAAATAAAGGAGATGCCGTTTTAATTCCAAATCCGGGATATCCAACTTATCAATCGGTTACAAAGTTATTGGAAGCAAAACCTGTTTTTTATGAGCTAGATGAAGCTAATAATTGGTTGCCAGATTTTAAAGCTTTAGAAAAATTAGATTTAAGTAAAGTAAAGCTTATGTGGGTAAACTATCCACATATGCCAACAGGAGCACAACCAAGTAAATATTTATTTGAAGAGTTGGTTGCCTTTGGTAAAAAACACAATATTTTAATAGTAAACGACAATCCGTATAGTTTTGTTTTAAATGACAAACCGACCAGTATTTTAAGCGTGGAAGGAGCGAAAGATGTTTGTTTAGAGTTGAATTCTTTAAGTAAAACCTTTAATATGTCAGGTTGGAGAGTTGGTATGGTCGTTGGAAACAACACACATATTAATAACATTTTAAAGGTGAAAAGTAATATGGATTCTGGCATGTTTTATGGCATTCAAAAAGGAGCCATTGAAGCCTTAAAATGTTCAGAAATGTGGTTTGTTACTTTAAATAGTGTGTATAAACAACGTCGTGATTTAGTTTGGAAATTAGCCGAAGCACTAAATTGCACTTATGATAAAAATGCGACAGGACTTTTTGTTTGGGCAAAATTACCGCCCCATATAAAAGCCGAGGAGTATATAGATTTAATACTTAAAGAGAACCATATATTTATAACACCAGGGACTATTTTTGGTAGTCAAGGTGAAGGGTATATTCGTTTTTCTTTATGTGCACAAACCGAAGATTTAGAAGAAGCAATAGCAAGAGTGATATAAGTTAGCAGTTGGCAGTATTAAGTCAACAGTCATTTAAAATAAAAGTTATAAAATAATTAAAAAATAGAAAAGTAATACCCGTAACAGTTCCCTCTCCTTTGGAGAGGGTTAGGGAGAGGCTTATGAAAAATATATACGCAATAGGTATTGGTTTAATCGGTGGTAGTCTTGCTATTGATATTAAAAAGAATAATCCAGACTCGGTTATTCATGGTATTAGTAGAAAACAATCTACCCTTGATGAAGCGTTATCACTTAATTTAATTGATAAAAAAGCAACTTTAGATGATCTTGGTAATGCAGATTTAGTGATTGTGTCTATTCCTGTAGATGCCACCGTTAAGTTATTGCCAATTATTTTAGATAAGATATCAGATAATGGTTTAGTTGTAGATGCAGGCTCAACCAAATCAGATATTTGTAAAGCAGTAGAAAACCACCCTAAGCGCAGAAATTTTTTAGCAATGCATCCTATTGCAGGTACAGAACATTCGGGACCTAGTGCAGCAATTAGTGGCTTGTTTCAAGGGAAAACAAATATTGTTTGTGAAGTTGAAAAAACAACGTTTAAACTTCAAGAAAAAGCATTGAAATTGTTTTCAGATATAGGCATGCGTATACGTTATATGAATCCTGAAGCTCATGACAAGCACATTGCTTATGTATCACATTTGTCTCATATAAGCGCATTTATGTTAGGTAAAACGGTTATAGATAAAGAAAGAAATGAACGCGATATTTTTGATATGGCAGGAAGTGGATTTGCTTCAACTGTTAGGTTAGCAAAAAGTTCACCAGAAATGTGGACGCCCATTTTTAAACAAAACAAAACAAACGTAATAGAAACTTTAGAAGAGTATATTAATAACCTCACTCATTTTAAAGAGCTTATGGAATCAGATGATTTTGAAGCTATTTTTAATGAAATGAAGAACACCAATCATATAAAAGATATTTTAAACGGAATTAGTTAAGTAGTGAAATTATGGAAAACAAAAAAGAAATGAGAACCTGGTTAGATGATTTAAATTTAGATCATCCATTGGTAATTGCAGGGCCTTGTAGTGCCGAAACAGAAGAACAAGTTTTAAGAATAGCACATGAGTTAAAAGATACTGATGTTAGTTATTTTAGAGCTGGTATTTGGAAACCAAGAACACGTCCAGGTATGTTTGAAGGTGTTGGTGCTTTAGGTTTAAAGTGGTTGCAAAAAGTAAGAGAGGAAACAGGAATGAAAATCTGTACTGAAGTAGCAAATGCAGCACACGTAAAATTAGCTTTAGAACATGATGTAGATTTGTTATGGATTGGTGCACGTTCTACTGTAAGTCCATTTATCATGCAAGAAATTGCAGATGCTCTACAAGGAACAGATAAACCAGTATTAGTAAAAAATCCAGTAAATCCAGATTTAGCTTTATGGTTAGGTGGTATTGAAAGATTATATACTGCTGGAGTAAAAAATATAGGGGCTATTCATAGAGGTTTTTCTACATACGAAAAAACAAAATACCGTAATATTCCAGAATGGCAATTAGCTATCGAGTTTCAAAATAAATATCCAGACATCGCTTTAATTAATGATCCATCTCATATTACAGGAAAAAGAGATATGATTTTTGAAGTATCCCAACAAGCTTTAGATTTAAATTTTGATGGATTGATGATTGAAACTCATTACGATCCAGAAAATGCATGGAGTGATGCTGCACAACAAGTAACACCAGCAACTTTGGTTCAAATCATGAAAGATTTAAAAATTAGAAAAGAAAGTAATACTGAAGAAGATTACAACAAAGCTTTAAATAATTTAAGAGCACAAATTGATGTTGTTGATAATCAAATTTTAGACTTATTAGGAAAACGTATGTTAGCTGCTGATGGCATTGGAGCGCTTAAAAAGCAAAAGAATGTAGCAGTTTTACAATCTAAACGATGGAATGAGATTTTAGGAAAAATGGTTTTAGAAGGTGAACAACATGGTTTAAGTGAAGAGTTTATTTTAAAAATGTTTAAAGCTATTCACCAAGAGTCTATTAATCATCAAGAAAAAGTTATTAATAGTTAATAGCTGTTATTATAGATAAAAAAAGGCTCGCAATTGCGAGCCTTTTTTGTTTTAATTTAGAAGGTATTAACTTTAAAATTGCTTTTATAAAAAGCTAAATTATTTTACTTCTTAATTTCCAGTTTTTCAGCAAAATAATCGCAAAAATCTTTCATGGTTGCGGTCATTTTTTCATCTTGTGTAGCTCTATTAAACGTATCACTCATAGCTACTAGGGTTTGATGAAAAAACACTTTCATTTCATCTACAGGCATATCTTTTGTCCATAAATCTATTCGTAACGCTTCCTGTGCTTTAGAATCCCATACAGCAAGCATCATAGCTTTAGCTTCTTCATTTGTAATGCCTCCATCTTGCGCTGTCCAAAACAATTTTTCTGGCACTTTATTAGCATCAAGTTCTATATTCAATTCTATTTTAGAGGTTTTATTTTTAGCCATTATTTACGTGGTTTAAATTTTGAATTATTAAAAATATCTTCGGTGCTTGTTATAAGCATATCTTTTAGAGTTCCATCATTTTGGCTCATATACGCTCTTACAATTTGCCAACCAATATATTGGCCTAATTGCCCTGGTGATGCTGCATCAATTTCTTCTAAGTAGAACTTAGAAAACGGTGCTGGGTTTATAAAGCGACTTAATAATTTAGCATCGGAACTAAACAGTAATTCCCGTTCTACAAAATAACGCCAAATATAGCTTTCGTTTGCTTTGGCCCAATCTAATTCTTCTTGCGAATAGCCAATACGTTGCGCATCTGTTTTAAAAGGCACAACAACATCTTTAAAATATAATTGCTTGCCAAAATAAATCATTTCATCTAGCAGGGTTTTATTCTGCTTTTGGTAAATATATTTTTTGGCATATTCTCTAGCTAAATCAACTACAATTTGCTCTTTAGTTAAATTCTTTTTAATATATTTTGGAATGTTAACATAAAACTCATGATCGCTTCCTAAATAAGTGTCTAAAGCTATAACATCAATAGTGTCTGTAACAATAATTCTATTTCTATAGTCTACATAACTTGTTGTTGTAATAATTCTAGGAGGATTAAATTCTGGAAAATAATATTTAATATGATTAAAAAGCGATTCAATGTCTTGTTCTGTTTCTGAAAAAGCTGAAAACACTTTATTTACTTCGGAGTATAGCTGCAATTGTATCGTGTCATTTTTTGTTTCCGTCCATGTTGAATCGATATCATTTTCAGAAAACATAAAAGGATATGTCTGTTTTAATTTTGAGAAATCCTTAATTCCTGCATTTGCTACCAATTCATCAAAACGCTCCGTAGTAACATCTATATTAATGCTAGCAATCTCATTTTCTAATTGGGTTTCTTTCTTACAAGAAACAGAAATTGTTAAAATAAAAACAAAAAATAGATACTTCACATTAAAGTTAGGTGTCATAAATTTTTATTAATTAAGTGTTTCGTTTATTTTTGTTAACAAAGGTACTATTCTTAGATTTAAATTCATTTAATATGCATACAGAAAAAGTTGGAGACTATATCGTTAACTGGTTAAAAGACTACGCAACAAATGCAGGAGTTGATGGTTTTGTTATAGGGATTTCTGGTGGTATAGATTCTGCTGTTACATCTACATTATGTGCAAAAACGGGTTTAAATGTATTATGTATTGAAATGCCAATTCATCAAGCTGAAAGTCACGTTACTAGAGCACAAGAACATATTGAACAATTAAAAAACAGGTTTAGTAACGTTAGTGATACTAGAACAGATTTAACACCTGTTTTTGAAACATTCAAATCTGAAGTATTCTTTGATGGTGATCAAGCCACTATTGATATGGCTTTAGCAAATACTAGAGCACGTTTACGTATGACAACCTTATATTATTATGCTGGATTATACAAGCTATTAGTAGCAGGAACAGGTAATAAAGTAGAAGATTTTGGAGTGGGCTTTTATACAAAATATGGAGATGGTGGTGTTGATTTAAGTCCGATTGCAGATTTGTTAAAATCTCAAGTTTATGAATTAGGTAACTATTTAGAAGTTCCAGAATCTATTATGGAAGCAGCTCCTAGTGATGGTTTATTTGGGGATACAAGAAGTGATGAAGACCAGATAGGCGCTTCATACCCTGAGCTTGAATGGGCTATGAAAATGGATGAAGAAGGCAAAACAGCCAATGATTTATCTGGTAGAGAACAGGTTGTTTTTAACATATATAAGCAATTTAATTCATCAAATAAACATAAGATGATTCCTATTCCTATTTGCGATATTCCTAGCAATTTGCTTTAATTCTTGTAAAATATATAAAAAAGCATTACTTTTGACGCAAGCTTATTCTCTCAATTATAATATTCTCTCTTATATTAACTATTATAAAAAAGCTTTAAGATTATGATTAAATTATTAATAGCAGATAATCACCCAATTATCAGAAAAGGTTTAGAACTACTTTTTACTGCTTCATCAAACATTGAAGTTGTTGGAAGTTTAGAAGACGGGGACGAAATCCTTGAATTTATCAAGAAAAATCCCGTAGACATTATTTTAATGGAAGCTGACTTTCCTAAACTTAATGGTTTAACTGTGTTGCGTTATTTAAAAAATGACTATCCAGACGTTAAAACTATTATTTTTAGTGGTCAACCAGAAGAAGTGTATGCAATAAACGCCATTAAAGCTGGCGCTTCTGGATACATTTCAAAATCAGTTAACATTATAACTATTAGCGAAGCAATAGTAAAAGTACATGAAGGTGGTATTCATTTAAGTAATGAATTAACACAACAATTAGCTTTTGGTACGCGAACTAATAAAAGTGGTTCTTTTTACAAAAAACTATCAACTAGGGAAGCAGAAGTTTTAAAACTTCTAACTGTAGGTAGAAAAAACAAAGAAATCTCGAAAGAATTAAACATTAACGAAAAAACGGTTAGTACTTATAAAGCCCGCTTAATGCGCAAGCTTAAAGTTACTAATTTAGTTGATTTAGTTAATCAAGCAAAAATTGCTTCAGAGTTGTAAAACTCTGTTTAACTTTATAAACAGTAACATTTTTAAGCCTGAGTAGTTTTTTGCTTTTTTAAGTAGATTTCCTCGTGTTACTGTTATTTTATAAAGTTTATTGCTTAAAATTTTTACTTTTTGGTCTATTAAAAACAACTATAGACTTAAAAAGGTTTCATTAAAATTGTACAACGCTAAGTAGTTTTTTAAAAACTACTTAGCGTTGTTTTTTCTATAAAACTCTGTTTAACTTTCTAGATAGTAACATTTTTAAACCCGAGTAATCTTTTACTTCTTCTAGTATATTTCTATTGGAGTTACTTTTATTTTGTAAAGTTTCTTGTTGAAATTCTTTTACTTTTTGATCTATTAAAAAACAACGTAGACTTAAAATGGTTTCGCTAACTAATTGTGCAACACTGTGCATTTTTCCTTTTGGAAAAATATTCATTCTATTCCAATCGTCTAAAGAGTAACGCTCATCTTCCATTAAAATAGTAGTGATTTCGTTAGACATATCTGGATCAACTGAATTTATAAATGTTTTAAGTTCAAAATCTGGACTTTGATTTAATCTATCTATAATAGTATAATACATGGTTTTAAAATGAGAGTTTGTAAATTCCATTTCATCATCCTGTAAATCTAAAAATACTTTTTCAAATACTTTAACCCGATGAATTTCGGGTTCTAAAACCAATTCACCTTTATCATTTTCTTTTAAAACTAAGTCTTCAAAATCTTCAGCTTTATTTCCGTAAAGTAATAAAACTTCAATTATTTTTCGTTCTAAAAGATATTGCACATCTACCTTTTTAACAGGTTGTTGCTCATGCTTAATAACATCAAACGCTTTTTGATTGCTTTTATGCTGCTTATTTTCCTCTTGAGATTCTTTTTTATCAATTTGAGCTAAGGTACTAAAGAGCACTTCCTCACTAATATCCATAATTCTAGCACATTCCTGTATATAAATTTCCTTTTTTATATGATCTGGAATTTTAGAAATACTATTTACAATATCTCTAACTGTTTCTGCTTTTTTTATGGGATCGTTTTTAGATTCTTCAAATAAAATAGAGGCTTTAAACTGAATAAAGTCTTTAGCATTCTCGGTTAAATAAAGCGCTAATTCTTCAAGTGTATTTTGTTTTGCAAAACTATCTGGATCTTCGCCTTCTGGAAACGTACAAACCTTAACGTTCATACCTTGTTCCAGAATTAAATCTATTCCTCGAAGGGAAGCACGCATACCTGCCGCATCTCCATCAAAAAGAACGGTAATATTTTTTGTAAGCCTGTTTATTAATCGTATTTGTTCTGAAGTTAATGCCGTACCTGAAGATGACACCACATTTGTTATTCCTGTTTGATGAAACTGAATAACATCAGTATATCCTTCAACCAAATAACAATTGTCTTCTTTAGCAATACTTTGCTTTGCATGATAAATACCATACAATACTTTACTTTTATGATACAGGTCGCTCTCTGGAGAATTCACATATTTTGCTGCTTTTTTATCTGCAACAAGAATACGACCACCAAAACCTAAAACACGACCACTCATGCTCTTTATAGGAAACATAACTCGTCCTTTAAACCTATCGAATCGCTTATCTTCTTTAACAATGGTTAAACCTGTTTTTTCTAAAAAATCAACATTATAACCTTGTTTTAAGGCTTCATCTGTAAAGGCTTGCCATTCGTTAAGCGAATACCCTAAATCGAATTTCTTTATAGTTTCCTCTGTGAAACCACGTTCTTTAAAATAGCTTAAACCTATAGATTTTCCTTGATCGGTTTTATGTAATACTTTTTGAAAATAGGTATTAGCAAACTCACTTACCAGGTACAAGCTTTCTCGTTCATTGGCTTGCTCTTTTTGTTCATCGCTTTGTTCCGTTTCTTCTATTTCAACATTATACTTTTTAGCAAGGTATTTTATGGCTTCTGGGTACGTGAAATGTTCATGTTCCATTAAAAAAGAAACGGCAGTACCGCCTTTGCCTGTAGAAAAATCTTTCCATATTTGTTTTACTGGCGATACCATAAAACTGGGAGAACGCTCATCGCTAAACGGACTTAAGCCTTTAAAGTTACTGCCCGCTTTTTTTAGCTGAACAAAATCGCCTATAACCTCCTCTACACGAGCAGTTTCAAATACTAAGTCTATGGAAGCTGGAGATATCAATATGGAAAATTAGATGAAGTGTAAATGTAATACAATCTATTCATTTTAAAAATTAAAGAAGTTTTGAAATTTTGACTATTTGATAAAATTTATCGAACTTCGCTCAACTTCTGGTATAAAATATTTAATTGATTTCATTCATTTTAATTATCAATCCCTAAAAATGGCTATAGAAAACATTCCTGACATCTATTTAAATGATTCTATTGATAATACCGATTTGTTTATCTATGATTTTAAAATGACCGAAGATGTTATTAAAGCCAAGGTTAATTTAAATATGCACATGTTTAGTTTTCTTCAAGAAGGCAAGAAGCAAGTCCATTTTTCTGATGTTGCGATAGCGGTTAACAAAGACCAATCTTTACTTTTGCAAAAAGGAAATTGCCTTTGGACAGAATTATTAGATAAAGAAGCTGTTTACTTTTGCAGACTATTATTTTTTTCTGATAAAAAGTTGAAAGAAATTTTAAAAAAGCACTTAATTAGAGTAATAAAGCCAAAAGACGAAGGACCTTATTTTACTATTGAAAACGATACGTTTATTAGTTCTTATCTAGATTCTTTAACCACTATAAACACTGCACCTCCAATTTTTATGGAACGCTTGCTATCGGTAAAATTTGAAGAATTGATACTCTATTTAATCAATAAATATGGTGTTTCATTTGAATCGTATTTACATGCATTAATCACTAGTAAGGTTTCTGATTTTCAAAAAATTGTAGAAAAAAACATTTACACCAGTCTTACTTTAGAAGAAATTGCTTTTTTATGCAATATGAGCTTATCTACATTTAAGCGCCATTTTATTAATGAATATAAAACTTCTCCAGGCAAGTGGCTACGAGACAAACGCTTGTTAAGAGCGAAAGAATTATTAGAAGAAGGAAAGCTGAAATCTTCCGACATCTATTTAGATCTGGGGTACAATAACCTTTCTAACTTTAGCAGTGCTTTTAAGCATAAATTTGGTGTAAGTCCAAAAAACATCTAAACAATAAACTAATTGACCTTTTTTCATAAGTTTATGAACCCTATTCGTAATAAATTGCTTTCATTTTGATTATACTTTTACAGTGTTAAAATTAACACTAAAACATAATTATTATGAATATTACATTAGCACAAGCAGAAAAAATGATTGCAGCAGCAAAAGAAAAAGCGACTGCAATAGATACCAAAATGAACATAGCCATTGTAGATACTGGGGCAAACTTAGTAGCATTTGGACGTATGGATGGGGCATGGTTAGGCTCTTTAGATATTTCTATTAAAAAAGCAAAAACAGCACGTTTTTTTGATATGAATACAGGAATTATTGGAGGATTATCTCAACCAGGAGGCGCTTTGTATAATATAGAACATTCTAATGGTGGGTTAATTACTTTCCCAGGAGGTGTACCAGTAAAAGATGCTAGCGGAACCATTATTGGAGCTATTGGAGTAAGTGGAAGTTCTGTAGAGAACGATCATGTAGTAGCAGAAGCTGGAGCAACAGCTATCTAAAACCGAATAGAACAATTAAAATTAGAGTTACAAAATGAGGATAACTATATACAAATAGTTATCCTCATTTTTATTAAAAAACAAATTAAATGAAAAAATATATAGCAGAATTTATTGGCACTTTTGCATTGGTATTTTGCGGAACAGGATCTGTAATTATTAACCAACAATCAGACGGAATCTTGGGGTTAGTTGGTGTTTCAGCTGCTTTTGGAATTATAGTTACTGCTATGATTTATACATTTGGTTCTATTTCTGGTACACATATAAATCCTGCGGTTACCATTAGTTTAGCTATTGGTAAATTAATGCCGAAAAGCGACGTGTTAGGATATATTACGGCACAAGTTTTAGGAGCATTTTTAGCAAGTGGCATGCTAACGCTTTTATTTCCAGATAACACATCTTTAGGAGCAACTCTGCCATCTGGAAGCATATTGCAATCGTTTAGCATCGAGTTTATATTAACATTCTTTTTAATGCTTACTATTTTAGGAGTAACATCTCAAAAAGAAACAGCCTCTTTTGCTGGTATTGTAATTGGGCTTACAGTTACAGGTATTATTTTATTTGCAGGTCCTATTTCTGGTGGCTCTTTTAATCCTGCTAGAAGTTTAGCTCCCGCATTTGTATCTGGAAATTTAACAGCCCTTTGGGTTTATATAACTGCTCCTATTTTAGGTGCTGTTCTGGCAACAATTACTTGGAAGTTGTTAAGCAATAAAGCTAATAAATAAACATTGTCATAAAAAGTACAGTAGAGTAATAAGATGATTTTAATAAATTATTTTGATTATTCTACCTAATTCATATCAAATCGTAAACCTATAGAAATATTATTTTGATCAATGATTTGGTTTTTAAAAATAGGTGATAAATCATATTTCACATACAATGCTGTATTACTAAAAGCCAAATAAGCACTTAAGCCATATACTAAATCACTCGTATTGAGACCTCCTTTTTGCTTATCCTTTTGGCGTTTTTCGTCTAATTCATATTTTAATTTTTGACGTGTCCCAATATTAAAACCACCATAACCTCCTATGCCTATTTTAAATTGATTACTTGTTGAATACCTAAAATAGGTGTCTTTCTCAATCTTTTTTGAAGGACCAAATTCAAAATGAACTGGAAATACCAAATTAGTCATAGATAATTTAGATTTTTTAAGATTTTCAGGAAACACCTGTAATATTGTTTGATCCCCTTGCTGAACGAAATACTGATTATCATTTGGTTTTAAACCATTTATTTGAAGTGAATATCCGTATTTAAAACGCATAAAATTAGTATTTTTAAACACACGGGTTTTCCATGTCCAACCTATTTCAAGAAAGCGAGACCCACCAAATTTATATGGTGAATCATTCAATTTTTCATCTTCAATAATAGCATTATTTAAACCAAAGGCCAAAACGAAATCGCTACTGGTTCTCCTATCATATCTTTTTTGTTTGTCTTTTCTTTCTGTTATAGAATAAGGTATATTATTAACAACTATGCCAAATTTATGTTCAACACCTTCTTTATTTAAGCCATATTCATTCCTTTTAAGAAGCGCTATCTTATTATCTACAATAGCAATTCTGTTTTCTATATTTAAGGCATGCTTTTTAGCGGCTTCTTTTTTTAAATTTTCAGCTGCTTCAAAAGTAATTTCATTTTTTTCTAACCGCTTATTAATAGCAATAATTGCTTCCTTTAAATAACTTCGTTCTTCTTTTTGTATGGTGATTCTAACTTTCTCAAGCATTTCTATATTCTTACTATTTTTAATAGCAGGGATAGAATCTTGCGCATTGATTAAGTGCGCATTTAAGCTTAGTATTAATACCACTAAGTATTTAGTAATTGTTTGCATAACTGTTCGTTTTTTTACCCATAATAGGCATTAAATAATGATTGATTGATGATTTTAATCGTTTCGTTGAGCAACCGATGTTTTCACCGAATTGTAACTTGCCTTTATTGCTTTAAATACTTTTTCTCTAAAAGATTGATCTAATTCTTCTTCCACATCTTGAAGTAATGCATTTGCATCAACCAATCCTGTGGTTTTATTCAATATTTTATTCAATCTAATTTCTTGTTGAGCTTGTAATAACAACGCATCTATATCGGCATCTGAGACTGCTGTTTTCGCTTCTTTTAGGGCCTGTACTTGCGCTACGATATCTTGTGTTTTTTGTTTTTCAAAAGACAATTTTTCTTTTAAAATATTAGATGGTTTTGTGGCTATATCTTTTTCGCTCATCTTTACTTTTTCTCTACTTGAAACTACAACAATCTTATCTATACTTTTATTCTCTATAAACTCTATTGATTTTTCTTTTCTTTTATTTTCATCTAACTCATTTATTACTTTAATCTCATGAAACGTTTTCTCTTTAATAACTTCTTTTGCAATTACACTACTTGAATCTTGCGGAATGATTTCTGGCATTTCTACCACTTTTGGAAAATCTTCAACATGCGTTTGGTTATTTAAAAATTGAGAAACGACAAATAATACCCCAATAATACTTGCTGCCAAACCCAACCACCAATAGGGCTTATTGTTCTTGGGGTCTTTTTTCTCATCTAAACGACTTGACAATTTACTCCAAGCATTTTCTGAAGGCTTGAGGCTTCTGTTTTCAAGCTTTCTTTTTATATCTTCTTCAAATTTAATGGGAGCCATAACTTGCTATTTTATTTAATTCTTTTAATTTTTCTTGAAGCATTTTTCGTGCTTTAAATAATTGCGATTTTGATGTGCCTTCGTTAATATTTAGCATATCTGCAATTTCATGATGTTTATAGCCTTCAATCGCATACATTATAAATACCATTTTATAACCATGGGGAAGTGCATCTATTAACTGTTGTATTTCTTCTACTTCAATATTTTCAGTAATATTATTAGCATATTCATCATTAATCACATTCTCTTCTATAGAAAATTCAATGTTTTTTTGCTGCCTTAAAAACGAAATAGCTTCACGTACCATAATTTTTCGTATCCAACCTTCAAAGCTCCCTTTGTTTTTAAAACTTTTTAAATTAGAAAACATTTTAAAAAAGCCATTAAGCATAACATTTTCGGCATATTGTATGTCCTTAATATAATATCTGCAAACACTTAACATTTTTGGAGCATGCATTTCAAATAACACATGTTGTGCTTCGCGATTATTTTTCAACGCCTTTTTTATAAGTGCCGATTCGTTTTTATGGAGTTGAATAACTTTCAAAAATGATGTCATTTTGCTTTCTATTTATAAAGACGCAAATATTATGCAAATGGTTGCCTAAGGGTTAAATACATTTTAAAACTAATGTATACTTTAATATGTAAAAGAGAATAGCCGTAATTTATAAATATCTTTTTAAGCTAATTATTTATCTAGTAATTAAATCTCAAAAAAATACATTCATAATTAAAAAACTATTGAATTTTTATCAATTTTAAATAAATGTTAAATTTTTTTTACTAAAAAGGTTGATTCGTTGACTATAATACAACAATTGGCTATATTTGGTAATAGACACTAAAGCTTATGGATAAAAATCACCTTTTTTCATCATATGACAAGCTCCCAAAAACTTGGGATGAGATGTACAATAATAATGCAGAGTTTAGAACTCAATATGAAGGATTTATAAAATATTTAGAAAACACGTCTCCTGAAAAACTGACTAAAAAAGAAGATTTATCTAAACAACTATTTATGAGCCAAGGTGTTACCTTTACGGTCTACAACGATAATGAAGGTATTGAAAAAATATTTCCTTTTGATATTGTTCCTAGAATTATTACTGCAAAAGAGTGGAGTAAAATTGAAAGTGGTATTAAACAGAGACTTAAAGCTTTAAATCTGTTTATTAAAGATATTTATAATGAACAGTTTATTATAAAAGATGGTATTATTCCAGCAGAATTAATTTATTCATGCCCTAATTTTCTACGAGAAATGAAAGGCGTAAAAGTGCCTCATGATGTATATGTACATATATCTGGTGTTGATTTAATTAGAAATAATGATGGCGAGTTTTATGTGCTTGAAGATAATTTAAGAACACCTTCTGGAGTAAGTTACATGCTTGAAAACAGAGAAATATCTAAGCGTTTGTTTCCTGGTATTTTGCCAAAAAACGATGTGCGATCGGTATCTGACTATCCAAGCTTGCTTTATAAAAAACTTAAAGGATTATCAGACAAAGCAGATCCAAATATTGTATTATTAACTCCTGGTATTTATAATTCAGCATATTATGAACATACTACATTAGCGCGTTTAATGGGAATTGAACTAGTTGAAGGTAGCGACTTGGTTGTTAAAAATCATTTTGTGTATATGAAAACTACTAATGGTTTAAAACTAGTTGATGTAATATATAGGCGTGTTGACGATGATTTTTTAGATCCTCTTGAATTTAATGCTAAAAGTGTTTTAGGTGTTGCTGGTATTATGGCTGCCTATAGAAAAGGTAATGTTAATATTGTAAATGCACCAGGCACAGGAATAGCTGATGATAAGGCTATTTATATTTATGTGCCAGACATGATAAAATATTATTTAGATGAAGAGCCCATTTTAAAAAACATTGAAACCTACCAATTAGGAAGACCCGACGAACTGGAATATGTTACTAAAAACATAAAAGACATGGTTATTAAAAAAACTGATGGTAGTGGTGGTTATGGGATGCTTATGGGACATGAAGCTTCTGATGATGAAATAAAAGATTATCTAGAAAATGTTAAGAAAAAACCCAATAATTTTATTGCACAACCTATTTTAAGACTTTCAACAGCGCCTTGTTTTATTGATGGTAAATTATCGCCACGATGTATCGATTTAAGACCATTTGCTCTTTTTGGAAGAGATGGTATAGATATTTGTCCAGGCGGATTAACTAGGGTCGCTTTAAAAAAAGGGTCTTTAGTTGTAAATAGTTCTCAAGGAGGTGGAAGCAAAGACACATGGGTTATAAAATAAATCTAAAAAAACAGTTAATATATGTTAAGTAGAGTAGCAAATAATCTTATTTGGTTAGATAGATATATGGAACGTGGAAATGGCATTTTAAGTTTACTAAAAGTAAACTTTTATGCAAACCAAGACTCTCCACAACTATTTTCATGGACGCCTATTATGAAGACATTTACGCCCTATGATAATGAATTCTATACCGAAGATTCTATAGAGTGTATTAAATTCATGGTACTCAATACAGATAATTCAAATTCTATTTTAAATATTGTAACCAAAGCAAGAGAAAATGCCAGAAGTGTACAAGAGCATATTTCCAGAGAGCTTTGGTTGTGTGTTAATAATTATTACTTATACCTTACAAACAAAGATTTACCAAAAAAACTAGAAGAAGATCCTGTTCATTTTTTAGAAGACTTAAAAGCACATCATTTAGTATATAATGGTACATCAGATATTACGCAAGAACGTGGTGCTTCTTATTATTTTATGAATGTTGGTAAGTTTTTGGAACGTGTCATTCTTATTTCAGATTTTACATCACTTAAAATCATAGATATAGCAAATACATCAGATAACTTAGAAAAAAGTTTTTACTGGAAAAACTTACTTTTATCAATTGGTTGCTACCAATTATATTTAAAAACACACAAATCTACGTTTAATGAAGAGCATGTTATTAGAATGGTTTTTCAAGATAAATTGTTTCCTAGATCGGTATACTATTGTATAAATAAACTTAGTAGACATATTAATAGACTAATTGAAAGTAACGAGCTTGAAAAAGATAACACAGAATTTTTACTAGGTAAACTAGAAAGTTCAATAAAATATACAACTATTGAAAATATTAACAAGCAAGGATTACCTAATTTTATTAATGATATTAAAGAAGACATCAGAAATATTTCTTTAAATATTACTGCAGTTTCCTTTTCTCAAAACAATTAATTTATACTCTTATGGCTACATTTTATATAAAACATATTACGAAATACAGCTATAGCAATCCTGTAATTGATGGTGCTACGCTTACTAGATTACACCCTATAAATGACGACTACCAAAAAGTAGTATCTCACTTAATATCTGTGACTAACAATCCGTATGTTGAAACGTTTATTGATTTTTTTAATAACCGCGTTGGTACATTTATGGTTACCTTACCTCATACAGAGCTTAATATAATATCTGATATTGAAGTGATAACTAGTGATAGGTTATTTCCAGATGATAGTGTTGATGCAGCAGCCCAATGGAAAGAATTACAAACAATTAAAAGTAATGTAGATTTTATTGATTTTTTAAAGCACACACCTTTTATTGGTAGTCAAGATATTTTAAATTTAATTGCATCTAAAAACCTTACTTCAAAATCACCATTTAAAGCAATTCTAGAACTTTGTGAATATGTATACGAAAATTTCAAATATATACAAGATGTAACAGACGTAGATAGCTCTTTAGATGATATATGGAAGTTAAAAGCAGGTGTTTGTCAAGACTTTACAAACGTTTTATTGCAAATGATTAGAATGGTTGGTATTCCTGCACGCTATGTTAGCGGTTATATTTGTCCTAATGATGAAATATCTAGAGGTGAAGGTGCAACTCATGCTTGGGTTGAAGCTTACATTCCGTTTTATGGCTGGTTAGGTTTAGATCCAACAAATAATGCTATAGCAAATGAAAATCATGTTAGATTAGCTGTAGGTAGAAATTATGATGACTGTTCGCCTGTTAAGGGTGTTTTTAAAGGGCAAGTGGAAGCAGAAATGGAGGTGAAAGTGGAAGTGAATACTACAAAAAGCAAAGCGTTATATTCAACAGAACTTGATTCAATAGTTTCTGAAACAAATAATAGTTACAAACGTAATTTAGAGTTGCTACAGCAGTATCATCAGCAGCAACAGCAATGATTTTTTATCCTTTTTTAAATTTATTCTTCTTATTTTTTTCTGTCAATCACATAATTGACCATAAGTTCTAATGAATTTTTATAGTCTGATTCTGGGTAGGTTTGAAGTATTTGTAAAGCTTCTCTTTGAAATTGTTTCATTTTAGTAATAGCATAATCTAAGCCGCCATTACTTTTAACAAAAGCAATTACTTCCTTTACACGTTTGGTGTCTTTATTATGATTTTTAATAGAGTTTATAAGCCAGTTCTTATCTTTTTTTGAAGCTTGATTTAATACATAAATTAAAGGCAATGTCATTTTTTGCTCTTTAATATCTATACCTGTTGGTTTTCCTATTTGAGTGGTGCCATAATCAAATAAGTCGTCTTTTATTTGAAACGCCATACCTATAAGCTCTCCAAATTTTCGCATGGCTTCTACATCCGGCGATTCTGGCTTTACTGAAGCTGCTCCCAAACTACAACAAGCCGCTATTAAAGTGGCTGTTTTTTGACGAATAATTTCGTAATAAATAGCCTCGGTAATATCAAGTTTACGTGCTTTTTCAATTTGAAGCAACTCGCCCTCACTCATTTCGCGCACAGCAATAGAGATGATTTTAAGCAAATCGAAATCGTTATTATCAATACTTAAAAGTAAACCTTTAGATAGTAAATAATCGCCAATTAAAACGGCTATCTTATTTTTCCAAAGCGCATTTACAGAAAAGAATCCACGACGCATATTACTATCGTCAACAACATCATCATGCACTAAGGTTGCCGTATGTATTAATTCTATAACTGAAGCACCTCTATAAGTACGATCGCTTACCTCGCCATTAGAAACCATTTTAGAAACTAAAAACACAAACATAGGACGCATTTGCTTTCCTTTACGGTTAACTATATAATGCGTTATCCTGTTAAGTAATGCGACTTTACTAGCCATAGATAGCTGAAACTTTTGTTCGAAAAGTTCCATTTCGTATGCTATGGGTTGCTTTATTTGTTCTACAATTTTCATTCAGAGTTTAAAGATACTATTTCAAATGAATTATTTTAAAAAGTTTATTTTTATTTATAACGGCATTTAGCCAAATAATATTTAATTAAAAACTGTAATGTCAGTCTGAGCGCAGTCGAAGACTTATTTAAATTCTAGTTTTCATTAGCATTTCGACTGCGCTCAATGTGACATAAAACTTAATAACAAAAAGAGAAATTTAACTTTTATTTGCTAATTGTCCGCAAGCGGCATCAATATCTTTTCCTCTACTTCGTCTAACTGTAACCGTTATGTTATTGTCTTCTAAAACAGCGACATACATATCTAGCGCTTTAGAATGGGCTTGCTGAAACTCGCCATCATCAATAGGGTTATACTCAATAAGATTCACTTTACTGGGTGCGAATTTGCAGAATTCAACTAAAGCATCTACATCTTTTCTTTGGTCGTTAATACCGTCCCAAACAACATATTCGTAAGTAATTCTATTTTTTGTTTTTGCGTACCAATATTCTAATGCTTCTCTTAAATCTTTTAATGGAAAGGTTTCGTTAAAAGGCATTATAGAGGTTCTTACGTCATCTATAGCCGAGTGTAATGATACTGCAAGTTTAAACCTCACATCATCATCGGCCATTTTCTTTATTATTTTAGGAACGCCTGAGGTAGATACAACAATACGCTTAGGGGACATGCCTAAACCATCTGGAGAGGTTATCTTATCAATGGCCTTTATAACATTGTTATAGTTCATAAGAGGCTCTCCCATACCCATAAAAACGATATTACTTAATGGACGATTATGATATAACTTACTTTCTTTATCGATGGTTACTACTTGGTCGTAAATTTCATCTGGATTTAAATTACGCATACGTTTTAAACGCGACGTGGCACAAAATCGACAATCTAAACTACAACCTACTTGACTAGACACACAGGCAGTGGTTCTGGTTTTTGTTGGTATTAAAACAGATTCTACGATTAAACCATCATGTAAACGCACCGCATTTTTAACCGTGCCATCGCTACTGCGTTGCATATTATCTACTTTGATATGATTTATAACAAAGTTATCTTCTAACATTTGACGAGTTTCTTTTGAAACATTAGTCATATCCTCGAAAGTATGCGCTGCTTTTTGCCACAACCATTCGTATACCTGATTGCCTCGGAAGGCTTTATCGCCTTGTTTTTCAAAGAAGTCGCGAAGTTCTTCTTTGGTTAATGCACGTATGTCTTTTTTCTTGATGTCCATTGGAATGCAAAAATAGGAAAAAAAGCCTCCTTAATCCTCCAAAGGAGGAAACTCTTCTCTGAATAGATTTACTTCTAGAATTCTTAATTTATGAATTTTAAATTGAAGTTGTGATTTGCATTAGCGATTGAGGTATTGTTGAAGCTCTTTTTGTGTTGTTGCACTTATGCAACACAAAAAAGCGACTACCGAAAGCGTGACCCTTTTGGGGAATGCCCAAATAGAAGCAATAAAAAAGCCTTGAATTAACAAGGCTTTTTAAAATTTATATAATTAACATGGCATCGCCATAACTATAAAATTTGTAACCTTCTTTTACTGCTTCTTCATAAGCGCGTTTTGTAAAATCGTGACCTGCAAATGCAGAAACCATCATTAATAATGTTGATTTTGGTGTGTGGAAATTAGTAATCATGCAGTTCGCAATACTAAAATCGTAAGGAGGAAAAATAAATTTATTTGTCCACCCATCAATTTCATTTAATTTACCATTAGATGATACAGCACTTTCTATAGCTCGCATAGCGGTTGTACCAACAGCACAAACACGTCTTTTTTCTGCAATACCTGTATTTACAATATCTGCAGCTTTTTCATTAATTTCTAACTCTTCGCTATCCATTTTATGCTTAGATAAATCTTCTACCTCAACTGGGTTAAAAGTACCTAAACCTACGTGTAAAGTCACCTCAGCAAATTTAACACCTTTAATCTCTAAACGTTTTAACAGATGTCTTGAAAAGTGAAGTCCAGCAGTTGGAGCTGCTACAGCACCTTCGTTTTTAGCAAAAATAGTTTGGTAACGCTCTTCGTCTTCTGGTTCTACATCTCTTTTTATGTATTTTGGAAGTGGTGTTTCTCCTAATTCATTTAGTTTTTTACGAAATTCTGTATAAGACCCATCATATAAAAAACGTAATGTACGTCCTCTAGACGTGGTATTATCAATAACTTCTGCGACTAAGGTATCATCATCTCCAAAATATAATTTATTACCTATTCTTATTTTACGAGCAGGATCAACCAAAACATCCCAAAGACGTTGTTCTTCATTTAATTCACGCAATAAAAACACCTCTATTCTAGCGCCTGTTTTTTCTTTATTACCATATAATCTAGCAGGAAATACTTTGGTATTATTAAGTATTAAAACATCATCTTCTTTAAAATAGTCAATAATGTCTTTAAACATTTTGTGTTCTATTGTTTGCTCTTTTCTGTTTAAAACCATTAAGCGCGATTCATCTCTATTTTCTGCGGGATGTTCTGCTAATAATTCTTCTGGTAAATCGAAGCCAAATTGTGATAATTTCATATGCTAGTCGTTGTTGTTTAAGTTTTTTGAAAGGCAGCAAATATACAATCTGAAAGTAGGCCTTGTCAAGTAAATGAGTGATTATTATTCTTTATGCCTAATAAATCTCAAAATAATCAATTAAATTTATTTTAATTTCCTTTATATATCAATATAAAACGGAACCGTAACTAAGGCTATGCTTAGATTTTCTATCTTAATCTAAAGAAAATATAATTTAAATTTATTATCAATCATTTTAAGACTCATTAGATGTGATTTGAAATCCTATGGATTTTAGATCGTCCCAAAATGTTGGATACGACTTAGATACAACTGAGGCATCTTCAATGATTAGTGATGTTTTTAGTGCTAAAGGTGCAAATGCCATAGCCATTCTATGGTCGTTGTATGTTGCAATAGCCTCCCTTAATTCCTCCGAAGGAAGGGGATTAGTTTCTTGCGAAAAAAGCGTATTCGGTTTTAAGTGTAATGATTTATCTGTAATAGTAACAGATCCTCCTAATTTTTCAATTTCTGTTTTTAAAGCAACGAGTCTATCTGTTTCTTTTATTTTTAAGGTATGCAAACCTATTAAATCGCAAGAAATACCCAAAGCAAAACAAGTAACAGCGATAGTTTGTGCTATATCTGGCGCGTTTTTTAAGTCTAATTCTAATGGAATTAAGCTAGGAACTTCTTTTTTAAGCGTTACAGAATTGCCATTAAAAACACTTATTACTCCAAAATGTTTATATATGTCTACCAAGACAGAATCTCCTTGTAATGAATTTTCTTTATAAGAATTTAAAGTAATTTCTGTCCCTATCTCACTCAAAGCTGCTATACTAAAATAATAAGATGCCGATGACCAGTCTGATTCTACTGTTAGCATTTTAGGTGTTAACTTTTTAGTATTCGGTTTTACTGAAATGATATTACCTGTAAATGAAGACTCTATGCCTAGTTCATCTAATAAACTTAAGGTCATATTTATATAAGGAACCGATGTGATTTCACCTTCTAAAGTTAATTCTAAGCCGTTTTCTAATTTTGAAGCTATTAATAACAAGGCAGAAATGTACTGACTACTTACATTAGCTTTTAAACAAACTTGATTTTTAGTTAACTTTTTTCCTTTAATTTTTATGGGAGGGAAGCCTTCGTTTTCAATATAACTAATATCTGCTCCTAAATCTTGAAGTGCTTCAACCAAAATTTTAATTGGACGCTCTTTCATACGTTTTGAACCCGTAAGAATCGTGTCTCTACCTTCTTGAATAGAAAAATAAGCTGTTAAAAAACGCATGGCGGTTCCTGCGTGATGTATATCTACAATCTCTGACGAAGAAGCTAAAGCATCGGTCATTAAACAACTATCATCGGAATTTGAAACATTTGCAAGTTCAAACTCTGGGTATAGTGCTTGTAATAATAATAACCTGTTAGACTCGCTTTTAGAACCTGTAATTTTTATTGAAGATTGCTTTGCAATTTTAGATTTTTGAAGTGTAATATGCATCTAATTTGTAAATCTATTATTTAAACAAGCTGCAAATTTACTTTAATTTTTCGTTATTATGATGCCTATCGTGGTCGCGCTTGGTTTTTAAGTTTAATTTTTTATCAAAAGACGCTTGTAAATCTATTCCTGTTTGATTCGCTAAGCATAATACAACAAACATAACATCGGCAAGTTCTTCTCCTAAATCTTTATTTTTATCGCTTTCTTTTTCACTTTGCTCTCCATAACGACGAGCTATAATACGGGCTACTTCACCAACTTCTTCTGTTAATTGTGCCATATTGGTGAGCTCGTTAAAATAACGGACACCATGTTCTTTAATCCAATCGTCTACTTCTTTTTGTGCGTTTTGAATATTCATTTTATTTTAGTTAAAACAATTTGTTCTGATTCTTTTTCTATGAGTTTGCTAAAATAAGATTTTATAAAAACAAATCTTTTTCGGTTTCTAAATAATCTTCTATAAAGATCATAGTTTTATGAACCTTCTTGGTCATTATAATGAAAACAAGTTCTTCTGTTTTTATATAAATAGGTTGCACTTGCAGATGAATCTAGCGCGTTAAATTTTTCTTGTAATTCTTCTTTTGATACTTTTCCAAAACGGTAATCTTTTGCAAATACCGATATGGAGAAGCATAGGCTTAGTAAAATGGTGGTAAGTTTCATTTATAATTGTTTCTTTATTAAAGCTACTTTTGCATTATCTGCTTTTGAAACTTCTTTATAAAACGTTCTAAAAGCTTCATAATCTTCTTTGGGAAATTCACCGTCGTTAATTACAAATGTTCTTCTGTAAATTAGTGTGGTATCATCTTTAACTTTCACATCTGCTTTATAGCTACCAAATTTATTTTCTATCAACATACTTTTAGGCATCGATTCTACCTTGTAATTTAGAGGTAACTTAATTTCAACGTCATCTATATCTTTAAACCCTCTTTTAATTTTAAGAGGATGTTTTCTGTCTTTATATCTATCTGGAATACTTGTGTTTCTATTTAAGACATTTAATGTAAGTAGCATTCTATTACCTACTTTTTTAGAGTAATTAGTCGCTTGAAATTTAATATCTTCAACAAACTCAATAGTAGATTTATCATTATTAATTTTCATATTACTAATGGTAATACCGTTAACATAACGCCATCTTTTTTTGTAATAGGTGTCTAAATCCCTCTCTGTTTCGGTTTCTAACCAATATTTATCATCATACTGAATGCCTTTAGAATTTACATTTACGGTTACATCAATATCTCCTTCATTAGAAACGATATAAGTTCCTTTAATTATTTGTAAATTCTCATCAGTAGTGTATTTTTTTGTGTGTTCAATTTTTCCTCCATCAGATGTTATTACTAATACATCTCTATCATCGGTGAAATCGCCAATAAAACCAAAGGGAAGTTTTTGACTGGTACATTCTAGCCAGATGCTTTCATTGTTTTCTTGTGGTATATTTAAAATAACATGATTCCCTTGCATTGCAGCAAAATCGTTTTCTAAACTTCTTTGCGATTTACCAGCATAAACAACGGAGTAATTTGATTTAATTCCTACGGTTTTTAAAAGAGAAAGTGTATAATTAGTTAAGGCTTTACAATCTCCATACCCCAATTTGTCAACTTCTGAGGCGTTAAAAGGTTTCCAGCCACCAATACCAACTTGTACACTTATGTAGCGTGTTTTATCTTGAACATACTGGTATATTTTTTTTGCTTTATCAATATCATTCGTTTCATCTTTAACGAGATTTTGAATCATGTCAACAGTACTTGCTGGCAAATCATGGGTTTCTTTTATTAAGTCATGGTACATCCACTTTCCAAAACTAAACCAATCTTCAACTTCGGTTTGTACACCTTCTAATGAAAATTTATTTGCCGATACTAGAACTTTTGGTGCTAAATTAAAAAATGATGGACTGTAATTTTCAGGTTTAACAGCTTTAATGTTTTTTACCGTATAACTTATTTTATTTGGAAGCTCTTTTTTAATGATATCTATACCTTCGGAATTTTTTTCCTTTGTTCTAACACCAATCTCTGGAGGAAAAATTATACTATATGAACTGTTTTCAACACTTAAAAAATAATCATTTACAGGTGTAAACGATTCTATAAAAGCAGTGTTGCTTGTTGTTACTAAACAATTAAACTCAGCGGTATACGGATAAGAAATTGGTGTGTATTCTAAATATTTCATTCTAGAATCTGAATATAATGTGCCTCCATCTACAGCACTTACATCTTTAAACTCTTTTTTTCGTATTTTTTTTATTAGAGCTCCAAATTGATTATAAATTAAAACTTCTAGTTCTTTAATCTTCACATTATCATCATAATAAACGTAAGCGCCTATATTGTCATTTCCTTTTTTGTTTAAAATGGTAATAATTTTTTTTTCGGAAATATCCATTTCACTAGAGTTAATAAGTGAAATATTTAATTGGTGTGACCTTATTACTGCATTAGCATTTTCTTTTAAACTTGATGGAATTGTAAAACTTGTGTGTAAATTTTCTTGAGAAAAAACAGTTAATGTTATGAGTAGTATTAAAGTATTAACGATGCTTCTATAGATCATGTAAAAAGAATAAGTTTTAAATATATTATTTTAAAACTTATTATAGCATGAGAAAAATCATATTTCGTTATAATGCGTATCTTTTAGTTTATCGAATAAAAATCTTACACTTAATATAAGGAAACAGGGAAGGAATATATACTTAAATTCACTAAAAATCACTTTTAGTCCCCATTCTGAGAAAAACTTTTCAATGCCTATAGGCGATACTTTAATTTCCCGAAAGGGAAAGAAAAAACGGTTATTATTAAACGGAATTAAAAAGCCAACACCTTTACCGCCAGATGTCATGGCGTCTAAAAGACCATGAGAAACTGTTGAAAAGAAAATAACTAGAAACCAAATAAATTTATTTTTTCTACCTAGAGTAATCATTAAAATAAATGCCCATAATAAAGCAAAAAGAATAGAATGAGAAAACCCACGATGCCCTAAAGGATGCTCATAAGCAATTCCAAATTTAAAAGTAATAACATCAAAATCTGGAAGAATGGTTGAGAAGGTAGCAGCCAATAATAACCACTTAACATTTTTATAATTAAACGCTTTTGTTAATGTATAACCAACCATACTATGTCCGAAAACAGATGCCATTATTCTTTATTTTTAGAATCTATAATTATGGTTACTGGACCATCGTTAATCAGTTCTACTTTCATATCGGCTCCAAATTGTCCTGTTTGAATTGATTTCCCGAAATCAAGTTCCATCTGTTTTACAAAAGCTTCATAAAGCGGAATAGCAATATCTGGTTTGGCTGCTTCTATATAACTAGGGCGGTTTCCTTTTTTTGTAGAAGCGTGTAACGTAAACTGGCTAACTACAATGGCATCACCATTTACATCTTTAAGTGACTTATTCATAACGCCATTTTTATCACCAAAAATGCGCAGATTAATAATTTTATTTGAAAGCCAAATAATATCTTCTTGTGTGTCTTCATTTATAATTCCTAAAAGAATTAAAAGACCGTTTGAAATAGCCGCTACTTTTTCATCGTTAATAGTAACGCTTGCTTTTGAAACTCTTTGTATTATAGTCCTCATTCTTTTTCCCAAGTATCGGTTCTGTAATGTTCATCTTCACCTTCAATAATTTGTATATAACTGCGGTATCTTGAAAATTCTAAATCGCCACTATCTAAAGCTTTTTTTATAGCACATTTTGGTTCTTTTATATGCAAGCAGTTGTTAAATTTACAGTTTTGCTTTAAAGCAAAAAACTCTGGAAAATAATCTCCAACTTCTTCTTTTTCCATATCTACAACACCAAAACCTTTAATTCCTGGTGTATCAATAATGGTTGCATCAAAACTTAAATCGAACATTTCTGCAAAGGTAGTAGTGTGCTGACCTTGCATATGTTGTGTAGAAATTTCTTTTGTTTTTATGTTTAGTGTTGGTTCTATTGCATTTACTAGTGTAGATTTTCCAACTCCTGAGTGCCCAGAAAACATACTCACTTTACCCAGCATTAACGCCTTTACCTTTTCAATGTTTTTACCCGTTTTTGCAGAAACCCCTATACATTCGTAACCAATTTTACGATACACATGCGCTAAATATTTCACTTCATTAAGTGTGTCTTCATCATAAGTATCAATCTTGTTAAACAACAAAACGGTTTTAATAGAATAGGCATTAGCTGTCACTAAAAATCGATCTATAAAACTGGTTAATGTTGGCGGATTGTTAATGGTAATCATTAAAAAAACCTGATCGATATTTGCTGAAATAATATGCGTTTGCTTAGATAGATTAACCGATTTTCGAACAATATAATTGGTTCTATCATGAATATTATGAATGATGCCCGACTCCTGATTATTATCGGTTTCTAACTCGAAATCGACAATATCTCCTACCGCAATAGGGTTTGTGCTTTTAATACCTTTTAAACGAAACTTGCCTTTTATACGGCACTCGTAAGTGTCACCCAATTGAGTTTTTATGGTGTACCAACTTCCTGTAGATTTATAAACGCGTCCTGTCATTACAACAAAGATGAAAATAAATATCATAGCACACAAAAAAGGCTTGCATATTAATGCAAGCCTTTTAGATAATGATAAAAATTTCTTATTATAGGTTCAATTTTTCTAAATGTAAGTCTAAAGTTTTTTCTTTTTTATTATATTCAAGAAGCATGATGTGACCTAATTTTGCTGGTAAAACTCTAAACTTTATTTTACCACTATCTTTTTGAAGGTAAATTTTATCTTCAGATAATTTTCCTTCGTCATACATGATAGTTTTAAATGCTAGTTTATTTGACTCTCCTTTTAATCTTTCATAATCAATAAAATTTGCATAAAAACGATCTCTATCTTTATCTATTTGAGTAAATTGATAATCAAATGCTCCAAAAGCCTTAAGAGCATGTGCATTTAATTGTGGACTTCCAACATCTAATAAACTTGGTGCTCTAGACTTTCCCTTTTTAAACACTTTAATATCTTTTAGGTCGAAACTACTGTCAAACTCAAACATTACGGCATCTGTAATTGTTAATTGAGTTATAGAGCCTCCTCCTCCTAAAGCAGCAGCTGCTATCCCCATTCCACTAGCCGTTTTTCTGTATTTTTCACCTATACAATAATAAGATCCATTTTGATTACGTATTATATCATGAAAATAAACATACCCTCTTTTAGGATTTTTCCCATCAGATTCAACTGGCATCATTTTGTTTATTTTATTTTCCCAACTCACTTTATTGTCAGACAATACATTTCCTGTAAAATCATTTATTTGGGCGAATAAACCCAAACTCTTAGACTTAATTACATTATCTCCTTTTTCAAAATATTCTCCTAAAAGCACAACTTTTTTGTCATTTGTTAAAAATGCATTAGTTATCAATCTCGGGTTATTATCCCTATCAAACTCTTTTTCGAATAATAATTTACCCGTTTTTATATCAATAACAATAACTTTAAATTTAATTGTCTGACTCATCATTGATTTTTTAGATGATTGAAGTGCTACTATCACATCTTCATTTACTTCAATTGGATTTATAGACATAATCTCTTTAATCTCATCAGGTGAGTTATAATCCCAAGACGAGCCTCCATCAGTAGCTATATACTTCAAACCATAGCCTATTTTTTTATTATCTCTTATATAATTAAAAACAAAACCCTTATTATCAACAGGGAAAAGCATATTAAAGTTTCCAGCTTTTAACATATAACCTAACCATTTCATTTCTTTTTTATTAACAGGAATTATAATATCCTCTCCCTTATTTCCTTGTCTATCAAAAGTCACAAGTTTATATTGCTCTTCCTTAGTATTAATCATGGCAAACATTAAAGATTGATTATTAAACTTACTGTCTGCTAAAACTGTGTTTTTATTATCTATATAAGATTTTGTTGCAATATCATTTAAGTTGTTATCTAGTATTTTAATGGCATACTCTCTCATGCCTTTTTTAAGCTTATCAATTTGATAATAGAAATAATAGCCATCGACATCATTATTTTTATCCATCATAGATCCGGAGTTCCTTAATCTAAAAGAAGTGATTTCATTTAAAGATTTTTGTTGGGCATTTAAGGCTATGCAAAACATAAGTAGGCAAGCCAAGGTTAAAAGTTTTTTCATTTTTTTTGTTGAAGATTATTTATTGATTGGTTTAAAAAATTCTATTATTTTATTCAAATTGTCACTTTCTATATTTTTGTCTTCGATTGATTTGTAAAAAGCTGACCACATTTTAGCTATTTCGTTAAGTTCTAAATTGTGTATAAAAAGTCTAATTGTATTTAATTGCTTTTCATCTGAAAAACTATTTTTTTGAGGTACATACTTACCTAACTCATGAGACTTTTTTGCTTTATATACTAGATATAATGCTTCTGCTATTTTAGAATAATAATAATCTGCCTTTATTTCTTTATTATCATACTTTTCTATCAATTGATACAAGGCTAAGTCTAAAAATTTTAAATCGAAAGCAAATTGAATGCTTTGCATATTAGAGACATCTCTTAAATTTTCATAGCTGTATTCTGTGGTTTTTAAATAACTTGTATCTCTTAATATATTAAAATCTGTAATTAGTTTATTAACTCTAAATTCAATTTCTGGATGTGTTTTCAGCGTATCTGAAACTAAACTAAAATCATTTATTTTTTCACTTGTATCAAAAAGTGATATTGTTTCTTTTAGCCAATAATCTTTAAATGGATAATTTTTAAAATTAAATACACTATCTATTTTAACATCATGATACAGAACCATTTCATTTATCCTTCTTAATTTCTCTAAAGCATTAAGCGCTGCCTGTTTTGAATACTTTGTTTTAGAAAAAAGAACAAAACCTAAAGAATCTGCTTCGGCCTCTACTTCTTTAGAATAATCCAATATATCAATACTCAATTCATCTATTAAAGAAAGTGCTGCTCTAGTTTGTCCGTATTTATTTCTCTTAATTTCTTTCACCTTTTCTTTCGTTTCTTTTGAATTAATAGAACGAATTCTTTTAGTAATTCCTTTTATTGAGTGATCTAACAATTTATGTGCTATTTCATGACATATTATAAAAGCTAATTCATCATTCGATTCTAATTTAGTTAGTAGTCCTAAATTAATCTCAAACATACCATCTCCATAACAAGCCGCATTTGGAATTATTGAATTTTTAATAAAAAAATTAAAATCTGTTGTATTAATTTCGGGGTTAGATTTGTAAATATGTTGAAGTACAGAATTTAAATCCTCCTTTATTTTAGAATTAAAAACATAAGTACTGTCTTCAATAGCTTCTATAACTTTTTCATCTCTATCCTTAAATACTTTTTTTATTTTAGAAGAAAATTCACCACTAATTTTATTTATTTGATTGTGATTAATCCGCTTAAGGTAAGACTCTATGGCATCAATATTTGATGGGATATATTTATTATTAATTTCTTGAGAAAACAGGAAATTAGAGAATAAGAAAATACTGGTACAAAATACACGCATTGATTGACTTTAATAGCAATTTTTAATGCTGGTAAATATATGTATATTTTTTACGAAAACTATTCTTACAAAGAAAAGAATACGTAAATAAAAAGGCTCGCAATTGCGAGCCTTTTGTTGTATTTAATGTGAGTTTATAACTTAAATGCTTCTTTTATTTTATCAATGTAATCTAATTTTTCCCAAGTAAACAATTCTACATCTAGCGTTATTGAGTCTCCGTTAGGTTGACTAAATGTTTTGGTAACTGTTTCATTTTTACGTCCCATATGTCCGTAAGCAGCTGTTTCACTATATATAGGAGCACGTAGTTTTAAGCGTTCTTCAATGGCAAATGGACGCATGTCAAAAATATTAGATACTTTTTCTGCAATTTCTCCATCAGTCATATTAAATGGGCAGGTTCCATAAGTATCAATAAAAAGTCCCATAGGTTCTACAACTCCAATAGCATAACTTACTTGTACTAAAATTTCATCGGCAATACCAGCAGCTACTAAATTTTTAGCAATGTGGCGTGTCGCGTAAGCAGCACTTCTGTCTACTTTACTAGGGTCTTTTCCAGAAAATGCACCACCACCGTGAGCACCTTTTCCTCCATAAGTATCTACAATAATTTTCCGTCCTGTTAATCCAGTATCTCCATGAGGGCCGCCAATAACAAATTTTCCAGTTGGGTTAATGTGGTATGTAATGTCATTATTAAACAATACTTGAATTTGCTCTGGAAGTTTAGAAACAACTCGTGGTATTAAAATGCCAACAATATCTTTTCTGATTTTTGCGAGCATTGTATCATCATCAGCAAAATCATCATGTTGTGTAGAAACTACAATAGCATCAATGCGTTGCGGAATATTATCATCGCTATATTCTATAGTTACTTGACTTTTAGAATCGGGTCTTAAATAAGTAATATCTTTGTTTTCGCGACGTAATTCAGCAAGTTCTTTTAAAATTCTATGTGATAAATCTAAAGCAAGAGGCATGAAGTTTTCGGTTTCATTGGTCGCATAACCAAACATCATACCTTGGTCTCCTGCACCTTGTTCTTCTTTGCTGCCACGATCTACACCTTGATTAATATCTTCAGATTGTTCGTGAATTGCAGATAGAACACCACACGAATTACCATCAAACATATATTCGCCTTTGGTATAGCCAATTTTGTTTATGGTGTCTCTAGCAATTTTTTGGACGTCTAAATAGGTGGTAGATTTTACTTCACCAGCAAGTACAACTTGTCCTGTTGTTACTAAGGTTTCACAAGCAACTTTTGAATCGCTGTCAAACGCTAAAAAGTTATCAATTAAAGCATCACTAATTTGGTCTGCTATTTTGTCCGGGTGTCCTTCAGAAACACTTTCTGAAGTGAATAAATAAGCCATATAATTTATTTTACGGTAAGATTTGACGATAACGTCGAAGGAAGTTTACACTGCCTTTAGCATTTTTATTTATGCCAAATTTAATTTAGCATCTTTTTAAAAGATACAGAAACAAGTTTAACATAAAGAGGTTGCAATCAGTCAAATCTTTCCTCTATTATTTGTGCTTGCAAAAGTAAAAAAATAAAAGGGAAATCGAATTGCTTTTTATTTTTTTCAATAAAAAGTTGCTTGTTAAATTTAAATTGTAAATATTTGCTTAAGTAAAATGAAAAAACAAATTTTAAATAGCATTCTTATTGTTGTCATTGTGATTATTTCACAAGGATAGGAAGGCTATAATTAAAACATAAAATATATATTATAAGCTTTCCCATAAAGGAAGGCTTTTTTTATTGATTTTTTTCATTTTTTGAACATCATAAAAATAATATCTTAAACAATTGTATGTTAGTGTATTATATTGTTTTTGGTTGCTGTGAGTTTAACCGTATAAATCAAATATAAAAGTAAATAAAAACCTAATAAATTAATTTCGAGTGTTATTTTAAAAGATTTTGTTTTTAGAGGTAAAAGTCTTAAATCTTTAAAAGATCAAAAACGAAACTAAGATAAAACATAAATTATCTGCAACAAATATGAAAGAATTAAATAAACATAGTAGAAGGTTAACTCAGGATGAATCTCAGCCAGCATCTCAAGCGATGTTATATGCAGTAGGTTTGACTGATGAAGATATGAAAAAAGCCCAAGTGGGTATTGCTAGTACAGGGTATGACGGAAACCCATGTAATATGCATTTAAATAATTTGGCTGCTGAAGTAAAAATTGAGTGTAAAATAGCCAATTTAGTTGGTTTAGGATTTAATACCATAGGTGTTAGTGATGGTATTTCAATGGGAACCTCGGGTATGAATTACTCTTTAGCGTCTCGTGATATTATTGCAGATTCTATTGAAATAGTTATGAATGCTCAAAGCTATGACGCCCTTATTTCTGTAGTTGGTTGCGATAAAAATATGCCCGGTGCCGTTATTGCTATGTTGCGTTTAAATCGTCCGTCAATTATGATGTATGGTGGTACAATAGCATCTGGAAAGTATAAAGGAAGAAAATTAAATATTGTTTCAGCTTTTGAAGCCTTAGGACAAAAAGTTGCAGGAGAAATTGGTGAAGAAGAATATAGAGATATTATAAAAAGTGCTATTCCAGGAGCAGGAGCTTGTGGAGGTATGTATACAGCAAACACAATGGCTTCAGCTATAGAATGTATGGGTTTTGCATTGCCTTATAACTCTTCTATTCCTGCTGAGAATCCAAATAAATTATCAGAAAGCGAAAGAACAGCTATTGCTATTAAAAACCTTTTAGAATTAGATTTAAAACCATTAGATATTATTTCTAAAAAATCTATTGAAAATGCTGTTGCACTTGTTAATGCCTTAGGAGGTTCTACAAATGCAGTATTGCACTTTTTAGCGATTGCACATGCTGCAGATATAGAATTTACATTAGAAGATTTTCAACGTGTTAGTGATAGAACGCCTTTAATAGCCGATTTAAAACCTAGCGGAAAATATTTAATGGAAGATGTTCATGGCGTTGGTGGAACACCAGCAGTTATGAAATACTTATTAGATAATGGTTATTTACATGGAGATTGCTTAACCGTAACAGGAAAGACTTTAGCCGAAAATTTAGCTGATGTTGAACCTCTTAAATTTGAAGACGATCAAGATGTTATATATCCAAAGGAGAACCCTTTAAAATCTTCAGGGAATCTACAAATCCTTTATGGGAACTTAGCAACTGAAGGTGCTGTAGCAAAAATTTCAGGAAATGAAGGCTTATTGTTTGAAGGAAAGGCTGTTGTTTATGATGGTGAGCAAGCTGCAAATACAGGAATTTCAAAGGGAGAAGTAGAAAGAGGAGATGTCGTCGTCATTCGTTATGTCGGTCCAAAAGGAGGTCCAGGGATGCCAGAAATGTTAAAACCAACCTCTTTAATTATGGGAGCAGGTTTAGGGAAATCTGTAGCTTTAATTACAGATGGTCGTTTTTCAGGAGGAACCCATGGGTTTGTTGTTGGGCACATTACCCCAGAAGCACAATCAGGTGGAACTATAGGATTATTAAAAACTGGCGATAAAATTAAAATTAGCGCAGAAGATAATTCTATTAATGTCTTACTTTCTGATGAAGAATTAGCAGAAAGAAAAGCACACTGGGTTGAGCCAGAATTAAAACACAAAAAAGGAATATTATATAAATATGCAAAAACGGTAGCGTCTGCATCTAAAGGATGTGTTACAGATGCATTCTAAATAACAATATTTTTGTCATTCCCTCTAACGAAGGAATCTCATGAATTTAAAGTGAGAATTATGAATACAGAAACAAAAAACAAAACACAAGAAGTGATTAATAAAAAAATGCGTATTTCAGGTAGCGAAGCGGTAGTAAGATGCTTAATAGCTGAAGGGGTAGATATTCTTTATGGGTATCCAGGAGGCGCTATCATGCCTGTTTACGATGAATTATATAAGTTTAGAGATCAAATTCATCATGTGTTAACAAGGCATGAGCAAGGTGCAGCACATGCAGCTCAAGGTTATGCGCGCATTTCTGGTAGAGTTGGGGTTGCAATGGCAACATCGGGTCCCGGAGCAACTAATTTAATAACAGGAATTGCAGATGCACAAATAGATTCGACGCCATTAGTATGTATTACTGGGCAAGTAGCATCGCATTTATTAGGTAGTGATGCGTTTCAAGAAACCGATATTGTTGGAATTTCTACACCAGTTACTAAATGGAACTGTCAAGTAACAAAAGCTGAAGATATACCAGAGGCAATTGCAAAAGCATTCTATATAGCTAAAAGCGGAAGACCAGGTCCAGTATTAGTCGATATTACTAAAGATGCTCAATTTGGTGAGTTAGATTTTAAATACGAGAAATGTAAAGGTGTAAGAAGTTATATTCCTGTACCAAAAACAAATCCGGAAAGTATTCGTGCAGCTGCAGAATTAATAAATAATGCTAAAAAACCTATGGTTGTTTGGGGGCAAGGTGTTATTTTAGGTAAAGCAGAAGCAGAATTAAAAGCAGTTATAGAAAAAGCAGGAATTCCAGCTGCGTGGACTATTTTAGGGGCTTCAGCATTACCATCTACTCACCCATTAAATATAGGTATGGTTGGGATGCATGGTAATTATGCGCCAAATAAATTAACAAACGAGTGTGATGTATTAATCGCTATCGGAATGCGTTTTGATGATCGTGTTACAGGCGATTTAAAAACATACGCAAAACAAGCTAAAGTAATTCATTTTGATATTGATCCTGCAGAAATTGATAAAAATGTAAAAACCGATGTTGCTGTTTTAGGTAATTCAAAAGAAAGCTTAGCAATGCTTTTTGATGTTTTAAATAAAAACTCGCACGAATCATGGTTAAAAGAATTCAAAGATTTATACGCTATTGAATTTGAAAAAGTAATAAAAGGAGATATTCATCCTACGAAAGAGGGATTAACAATGGGTGAGGTTTTACATCAAATAAATATTGAAAGTAAAGGAAATGCTGCCATTGTTTCAGATGTAGGGCAACACCAAATGATTGCTTGTAGGTATGCCGATTTTAATATTACAAAAAGTAATATTACCTCAGGTGGTTTAGGGACTATGGGATTTGCGCTTCCAGCAGCTATAGGTGCTAAAATGGCAGCGCCAGATCGAGAAGTAGTTGCTATTATAGGAGATGGAGGTTTTCAAATGAATATTCAAGAATTAGGAACCGTTTTTCAGCAAAAAGCAGCTGTAAAAATTGTAGTTTTGAATAATGAATTTTTAGGAATGGTTCGCCAGTGGCAACAATTGTTTTTCGATAAACGTTATGCGTCTACCGAAATGACAAACCCTAACTTTGTAGCCATAGCAGAAGGTTATTATATTAAAGCTAGAAAAGTAACTAAACGTGATGAGTTAGCAGAAGCTGTAAAAGAAATGATGGAGTCAAAAGAGTCTTATTTTTTAGAGGTTTGTGTAGAAAAAGAAGATAATGTTTTTCCAATGATTCCTTCGGGAGTATCAGTTTCAGATATACGTTTAAGCTAAAAGTTAAAATAAAAGATGAACGAAGAAATAAAATCATTCACAATATCGATATATACCGAAAACAATATTGGTTTATTAAATCGAATATCCGCAATTTTTCAGCGTAGACATATTAATATAGAAAGCTTAACAACATCTCAATCTGAAATAGATGGTGTAAATCGTTTTGTTATTGTTGTAAATATGACTGAAACAAATGCGATTAAAATTGTTAAGCAAATTGAAAAGCAAGTAGAAACTATTAGAGCTTATTATCATACAGATGAAGAGACTATTTACACGGAGTCATGTATGTTTAAAATAAAGTCTTCTTTATTATTTGAAGAGCCTCAAATTCAAAATATAATAAAAGAAAGTAATTCCAGAATCGTTACGGTAAATAAAGAGTTCTTTGTACTTGAAAAATCGGGTAAAAGAAACGAAATTGAATCATTACGTAGAGATTTAAATGTATTTGGCATTATGCAATTTGTACGTGCCGGACGTATTGCGGTAACTAAAGATGAAATGAAAGTAACAGAGATGCTATTAGCATTCAATAATCAATAATAACTAAAATTAAAAATGGGAAATTATTTTAACACACTATCGTTAAGAGATAAATTGAGTCAATTGTCGAAGTGTCGATTTATGGATTCTTCAGAGTTTGAAGATGGAGTAAATGCATTAAAAGGTAAAAAAATAGTCATTGTAGGATGTGGAGCACAAGGGTTAAACCAAGGGCTAAACATGAGAGATTCTGGATTAGATATTTCTTATACTTTAAGAGCACAAGCTATTGCAGAAAAGCGTCAATCATTTGTAAATGCAACTGACAACGGATTTAATGTAGGGACTTACGAAGAGTTAATTCCAACGGCAGATTTAGTGTTAAACTTAACACCAGATAAACAACATACAAGTGTTGTAAATGCGGTGATGCCTTTAATGAAAAAAGGAGCAACATTATCGTATTCTCATGGTTTTAATATTGTTGAAGAAGGCACTCAAGTTCGTAAAGATTTAACAGTTATTATGGTAGCGCCTAAATGCCCAGGTACTGAAGTAAGAGAAGAATATAAAAGAGGTTTTGGTGTACCAACACTTATTGCGGTACACGAAGAGAACGATCCAGAAGGAAAAGGATGGGCGCAAGCTAAAGCTTATGCTGCTGCAACTGGAGGTGATAGAGCAGGTGTGTTAGCATCTTCTTTTGTTGCTGAGGTTAAGTCTGATTTAATGGGAGAGCAAACGATTCTTTGTGGTTTGTTACAAACAGGATCTATTCTTTGTTTTGATAAAATGGTTGAAGAAGGAATTGATGCAGGTTATGCTTCAAAATTAATTCAATATGGCTGGGAAACTGTAACAGAAGGTCTTAAATATGGTGGGATCACTAATATGATGGATCGTCTATCTAATCCAGCAAAAATTAAAGCTTTTGAACTTTCAGAAGAATTAAAAGATATTATGCGTCCTTTATTCCAAAAGCATATGGATGACATTATGGAAGGTAACTTCTCTAGTGGAATGATGGCAGATTGGGCTAATAATGATTCAGATTTATTAGGATGGAGAGCTGCAACTGCTGAAACAGCGTTTGAAAAAACGCCAGCAGGAGATGTTGAGATTTCAGAGCAAGAATATTACGATAATGGTGTGTTAATGGTTGCTATGGTAAGAGCAGGTGTGGAGTTAGCTTTTGAAGCTATGACAGATTCTGGTATTATTGATGCTTCTGCATACTACGAATCATTACATGAAACACCTCTTATTGCAAATACTATTGCAAGAAGAAAACTTTATGAGATGAACAGTGTGATTTCTGATACAGCTGAATACGGTTGTTATTTATTCGATCATGCTTGTAAGCCTTTATTAACAGATTTTATGAAAACAATTGATACTAATGTTATTGGTAAAGCTTATGCTGTAGATAATGGTAAAGGTGTTGATAATGCGAAGTTAATTGAAGTAAATAAAGCATTAAGAAACCACCCAGTTGAAAAAGTAGGTGCGTTTTTAAGAGCTTCTATGACGGCTATGAAACCAATAGTTTAACAACTATTAACTATAATTAATATTCAAGACCTGTCAAGTTTAACTGGGCAGGTCTTGTTGTATAAATAGTATAGATTGTAACTTACATGGTATTAAATTAATAAAAATAATAAGAAAATGAATCAGGAAAAAACTACATATTTTCCTAGTCTTAGCAATATTAAAGCTGCTGCGGAAACTATTAAAAATGTATCGGCAGTTACGCCTTTAAGCCAAAGCTTAAGGTATTCAAAACAATATAATGCTAACATACTTTTAAAGCGCGAAGACCTACAACAGGTGCGTTCTTATAAAATTAGAGGCGCTTATAATAAAATTAGCTCGCTAACAAATAAGGAGGCTTCAAATGGTGTCGTTTGCGCCAGTGCAGGGAATCATGCCCAAGGCGTTGCATTGTCTTGTAAATTATTAAAAATAAACGGGACTATTTATATGCCTGCGCCTACACCAAATCAAAAAATAGAGCAGGTTAAAATGTTTGGGGAAGATTATATAGAAATAAAGCTTGTTGGTGATACTTTTGATGATGCTTCTCATGCTGCGATGTTAGAATGCGATGCCCTTAAAAAAACATTCATACATCCGTTTAACGATCCAAAAGTTATAGAAGGACAGGCAACTATTGCTTTAGAGATTTTAGAACAAGCAACAGAACCAATCGATTATGTGTTTATAGCTGTTGGCGGTGGCGGATTAGCATCGGGTTTATCAACGGTTTTTAAAACACTGTCTCCTAATACAAAAATAATAGGCGTAGAGCCAGAAGGCGCTCCGTCTATGTCTGTTTCTATTAAAAATAATAAAAATACTGAGTTAGATCATATAGAAAAATTTATTGATGGTGCAGCTGTAAAACGTGTGGGAGATTTAACCTTTGATATTTGTAAAATAAACTTAGATGCAATGGTTACGGTTCCAGAAGGAAAAGTATGTGAAACCATTTTAGAGCTTTATAATAAAGATGCTATTGTAGTAGAGCCAGCAGGAGCACTTAGTATTTCTGTATTAGATTTTTATGCTGAAGAAATAAAAGGAAAAAACGTGGTTTGTGTTGTAAGTGGTAGTAATAATGATATTACACGAACTTCTGAAATAAAAGAGCGCGCCTTATTATATGCTAATTTAAAGCATTATTTTATAGTAAAATTTCCACAACGTGCAGGAGCTTTAAAAGAATTTGTAGTTGATATTTTAGGGCCTAATGATGATATTACACATTTTCAATATGCTAAAAAAACAAACAGAGAAAATGGTTCGGCAGTAGTTGGTGTACAATTAAAATCGGCTGATGATTTAAAGCCTTTGATTGAGCGTATGCAGCAACGTAATTTTTATGGAGACTATCTAAATAATAAGCCAGATTTATTTCAGTTTTTGGTTTAAAAAAAAGAGTCTTTTTAAGGCTGAGAACGGGGTTTTTATGTAATATTTATTTTTTCCAATATTGAATGTTTTCATTATACATAGCATCCAAAGATAATTGAACAGCTTTGGCTGTGTTTGCCCCTGTATATACATTTGAAATAGGTTCTTTATTTTCTATAATAGAATTTTTAAAGTCAACTAAAGCTTGTTTGCTTGGGTCTAAATGAGATATTTCAATAGGATGGCCTTTACCTCGTAAATATGTATTTGAAGTTGCTCCTGAAACACCATCTACATCTGCTATTTCTTTTTCATATCCTTTTTCATGATAAATCCAGGCATTGTTGTAATCTAGAAGTATAGTGCCTTTGCTTCCATATATTTTTATTTGATAATCGTCTAAAGAATTATTGGTTAAGCATGTGAATTTAGCTTTTACACCACTAGGGTATTCGAATATTAAATGAACATTGTCAAATGTTTCTCTACCATCTTTCCAAAAGTCAACACCGCCAGTTCCCATTATTTTTTTTGGATTTTCACCTAAAACCCAATGCACAAAATCTATTTGATGTGAGCATAGTTCTGCAACTAATCCACCTGAATATTCCCGATACATTCGCCAGTTTATAGCACGTTCTAAGGAAGGGACTGGTACAGACCTTCTCCAATTTCCATTTCTATTCCACTGACATTCAAATGAAGATATTTCACCAATCTCTCCATTTTTTATGAGGTTCACAACATGATTATATAGTTTAGAACTATGATACTGATGACCTGTTTGAAAAATTAATTTTGAATAAGTAACTTTTTTTACAAGATTATCAATTTCAATAAAACCTTTTGCCATAGTTTTTTCACAATACACATGTTTTCCTGCATCTAAAGCATCAATAGCTATAGCTGAATGCGAATTAAAAGGCGTTGCAATTAATACGGCATCAATATCTTTATTGTCTAATAATTTATTATAATTCTCATAGGTATTGACTTTGTTTTCAGCTCTTGAAATACCTTTTTCTAATCGAAAGGGTAAAACATCACAAATTGCAGAAACATTAATACCTTCAATGTTGTTTAATACAGAAATGAGACCACTACCTCTATCTCCTGTTCCTATAATTCCAATGTTAACGATGCTATTACTATTAATCCTTTTAGATAATGCTCCTAAGGTTGATGAGGTTGTAATTATGCCTGCTGTTACAAGCCCTCCTTTAGTTATAAACTCTCTTCTTTTCATTTACTATAATTTTTTGGTTGATTAGACTGGTTTAATTTCCCAACCTGGTTCATAAGTCCTAGACCATAATTTCATAGCGTCACGATCGTATATTTTACCTGTTATATCATCTACTTCAAACGATTTTCCAATTCTAGATGAAATATTTGCATAGTGCGTTAGCATTTGGCTAACAACGCCTTGCTCAATGGGAGAGGTTAAAGGTTCTTTACCTCTAATAGCTTGAAAAAAGTTTACGGAGTGTCTTGTAGAAAGATTACCGCCCCCGCCTAGAGCAACACCATCTTCTCCGCCACCTTGAAGGGTTTTACTTCTAATTAGTTCTCCCTTTAAATCAAATAATTTAAAGCCTCCTCTGTCAATAAAAACCGACCCTTTAGATCCATAAATAATTGTGCCTCTACCAGCGCCATATTTATTGTACCCATTTCTACTTTGACCGTCCCATTGAATGATTTTATTATTAGCAAACTTAAATGTGGCTTCCATAGTGTCATACATTTCCCAGCCATCATTTTGGTATTGAAATTTTCCTGAATATACATCTACATGTTCAGGATAATCAACATCCAAAGCCCAACGCGCTATATCTAATTCGTGTGTAGCATTATTTCCTGTTTCTGCAGTTCCAAAATCCCATCCATACCAATGCCAATTATAATCCCAAGTATCATGCATATATTCTTTTCGTGGTGATGGCCCTTGAAAAAGATCCCAGTCTAACCCTTCAGGAGGATTTGCTTTTGTTGGAAGCGGAACTTCGCCTCTAGAGTTTGTGTAAAATGCAATTGCTTTATAAACATCGCCAATAATACCGTCATGAATATCCTTAATGATGGATGATGATTCTAAAGAAGACCGTTGTTGGTTGCCCATTTGTATATGCTTACCATATTTTTTTTGATATGCAACAAGTAATTCTCCTTCTCTGGGGTTATGGCTACATGGTTTTTCTAAATATACATGTTTGTTAGCTTCCATAGCCATACATGCGCCAGGGGCATGCCAATGGTCTGGAGTGGCCATAAAAATAGCGTCTATTTTTTTATCATCTAAAATGACTCTAATGTCATTTTCTAATTTGGGAGCGTAATTAATTGACTTTGAGATGGTCTTAGCTGCTTTGTCACGCTGGGTTTTCATAACATCGCATAAATATAGGAGTTCTACATTATTCGTTTTATCTGAAATGGCTTCTATGTAAGCACCCCATCGTCTACCTAACCCTTGAATAGCAACTTGAATTCTATCATTTGCTCCAATAATTCTTGAGTAGCTTTTTGCTGAAGCACTTGTTATGCCCCCAGTGAATGCGACTCCTACGGCACCAGCTGTTGCTTTTTTTATAAAATCTCTTCTATTTGAACTCATGCTTAAAGTCTTTTTTAATTAAATTCTCTAATTTTTATACTTCTGTAATGAACCGTGTTTCCATGGTCTTGGAGTAAAATATGACCACTAGTCCATTGGCCAAAATCAGTCCATTTTTTGTATTTGCTGTATGCTACGAGTGCTCTAAACATTTGTGAAGACCTGTCATATTCTATTACTTTTTCATTATTTAGCCAATGCTCAACTTTAGCTCCTTTAACAACTATTCTTGCTTTATTCCAGTTACCAATACCTTTAAATTGTTTATCTCTTCCAGGTATTGAAAGGTTTTCTGCTGCAATTAAATCATAAAGAGATCCAACGGTTCTATTGCCATTAACACCCGCTTTAGCGTCTGGATGGTTTTTATCGTCTAAAATTTGAAATTCACAACCAATAGCCGAACCTGAGCTTTTATTTAATTCAGCATCTACAAAATATTTAATACCACTATTGGCACCTTCTGTAATTTTAAATTCTAATTCTAGTTCAAAACTGCTAAAAGTATTTTCAGTAATAATGTCGCCTGGACCCGTAGATTCACCCCCGTCAGTAGCTAAAATAGTTAACTCTCCATCTTTTATTTCCCATCCAGAATTTGGAAATTGGTCAATTTTTGCACCTTTCCATCCTTTACTAGTTTTACCGTCCCAAAGTAAACGCCAACCTTTATTTACTTCGTTTTTAGTTAAGGCATTTGTTAGATAACTAACTTCTTTTACTTCTGGGTCTGAAGGCCAACGGTCTTCATCTAAGTTATTTGTTTTAATTCTAATGTTTTTCCACTTAATTTTTTTACCAGCATGATCTTCATTAGTACCAATACTGTGAACTTGTAAAGCAATAAATCCTGTGGCAGTTACGTCATCAACTAAATTGGCACATTGTACTCCATTAATCCAAGTTCTAATAAAGTTTCCTATAGCTTCTATTCTACAGCTATTCCAAACACCGTTTTTAAAAGCTTTACGTCCTTTTGGGTTTATAGATAAAGGGTAAAGCCAACCTCTTCTTGCTTCATCATAAATACCACCACTAAAAGCGCGATTACTTGGGTCTAATTCAAATTGATAACCATGTACTTTACCGTCCATATAGTCTTTAACGCTATTTGATCTAAATTGAACTCCGGAATTAACAGAAGGGTCAACCATAACATCAAATTCTAAAATATAATCGCTATAATTTTTATTAGTAGTTAAAAAACTATTGGTTGTATTGGTTTTTGTAATGCCAATAATTTCATTATTTTCTACTTTGTATTTAGCAGTTCCGTTAAGCTGTTTCCAGCCTGTTAAGTCTTTGCCATTGAAAAGAGAAACCCATCCGTCTTCTAAATTTTGAGAATAAGCTTCAATACTTATAAGGTTAATTAAGAGTAAATTAGTTATAAAAAAAAGGCTAAATTGTAGTTGTTTCATTTGTTTAGTTTTTTATAATTGTGTGCGCACACGTAAATTTGGTTTATTTCTGTTGATTATCCAAATTAATTAACCCCTTTTTTTGTTAAAATATTTATCGAAAACGATTGAGTTTTAATTATTTTATTAGCAAGTAATCAAACTGTTAACAATATAATATTTTTTGATTGCCTTTTTGTGGTAAAGAATTTTTTGATTAAATTATAAGTATCTTAGCTATACTTAAAAACTTTATATTTTAACAAATGAATACTACGATATTAGAAATTCCAGAAGCCTATAAAATCACATCTCTTTTACATCAAAAAACATATTTAGTAGATGGTGAATTAAAAGCATGGAAAGGAGATGTAACCGAAGTTTTTTCAACAATATCTTCAACACCAGAGTATAAACCAACCTTATTAGGGACCATTCCTAATTTAGGAGAAGAAGAGGCTATAGCGACTTTAAACTCAGCATTAAAGGCATATGATAAAGGACAAGGTTTATGGCCAACAATGAAGGTTGAGAATCGTATTGCTTGTATGGAAAAATTTGTTGAACAAATGAAAACCAAGCGAGAAGAAGTTGTGAAACTTTTAATGTGGGAAATTGGTAAAAACCTTCCAGATTCTGAAAAAGAATTTGACAGAACCGTTGATTATATTTATGATACTATTGAAGCCTATAAACAAATTGATAGAGATTCAGCAAAATTTGAAAAAAATGATGGTGTTTATGCACACATTCGTCGAGGACCATTGGGTGTTGTTTTATGTTTAGGGCCTTATAATTATCCTTTAAATGAAACATTTACTTTGCTTATTCCAGCATTAATTATGGGTAATCCTGTAATTTTTAAACCAGCAAAGATAGGGGTTTTGTTAATTTCACCGTTATTAGAAGCCTTTCATGATAGCTTTCCTAAAGGTGTTGTAAATATTGTTTATGGTAGAGGAAGGGTGCTTGCTACACCAATCATGAAATCAGGAAAAGTAGATGTACTAGCTTTAATAGGTAATAGTAAATCTGCTAATGCTTTGCAGTCGCAACATCCAAAAGGAAATAGACTCCGTATGGTTTTGGGCTTAGAGGCAAAAAATCCAGCTATTGTTTTACCAGACGCCGATTTAGATTTAGCTGTAGATGAATGTATTGCAGGTACTTTGTCTTTCAACGGACAACGTTGTACAGCGCTAAAAGTGTTGTATGTTCATGAGTCTGTAGTTGAGGAGTTTAATAGACGTTTTTCATATAAAGTAGATCAGCTTAAGTTTGGGAATCCATGGGATGATGGTTCTAAATTAACACCATTGCCAGAAGAAGACAAACCAGCATATATACAAGAGTTAATTGATGATGCGAAGGCAAAAGGAGCAAAAATTTTGAATAAAAAAGGAGGAGAAGCAACAGAAAATTTTATTTTTCCAGCTGTTTTATATCCTGTGAGTAAAGATATGAGAGTTTTTAAGGAAGAACAATTTGGGCCTGTTATTCCTGTGGTATCTTTTTCTCATATTGATGAGCCTTTAGATGATATGGCAGAATCTAATTACGGACAACAAGTGAGTTTGTTTGGTAAAAATATACAAACCTTATCGCCGCTTATAGATACATTAGTAAATTTGGTGTGTCGTGTTAATTTAAACAGTTCTTGTCAACGTGGACCCGATGTATATCCGTTTACAGGAAGAAAGGATTCAGCATTTGGTACTTTGAGTGTTCATGATGCCTTACGATCATTTTCTATTAGAACTTTTGTGGCTTCAAAAGATAATGAGTATAACAAAGCTATTTTAGAAGAATTGTTAGAGAAAAAAACATCAAACTTTATAAGTACAGATTATATCTTATAAATAGTTAATGATGTAGATATTTCTAAAACCTCAAAAGCTTTACAAGGTTTTTGAGGTTTTTTGTTTTTAGAAAGATTACTTTTTAAAAGTTCTCCCTTTCCATTTGTAGTTTGAAAATACAGATAGAAAAGCAATATAAAGACTAAAAAAAGGATAAAGTAAAAAACCAAAAACAAAAGATTGTAATATGTCTTTCTGATAAAAAAAAGTAGCCGATTTATAAATTAAAAAGAAATCGATATTCAATTTTATAAAAAGGATATAAAGCAAAATTTTAAAGTTGAAGCTTCCAATTAATACAAGTAAACCAGTAGTAATTATTAAAGCATTCATAACTAAAACAATGATACCCGTTAGTTTCCCAAACCAATTATTATAAGCACTTGTTTTTGCAGCCCAACGAAGGCGTTGTGATAATAAATGTTTCCAAGAGGCTTGCGATTCTGTAGAAACAATCGTTTGTTCGCATTTTAAATAATGAAGTGTTTCAGAGTGTTTTTTAGCAACTTTTTCAAGTAGAAAAATATCATCGCCACTTGCAATATTGCTATTACCATCAAATCCGTTTAGTGCTTTAAATAGTGATTTTTGATAACCAAAATTAGCGCCATTACATAAAAAAGGTTTTTTTAAACCAAAGCCACCAATGGTAGCACCTTGTAAACTTAGTAAGTCGAGTAATTGAAATCTATTTAAAAATGAATTTGTAGACTGGTAAGTTACAGGAGCAGCAATGCATTTAGCATTTGTTTTTTGAATGTATTCATCAAAACTATCAAGCCAATATTTAGGTAATATACAATCGGCATCGGTAGTAATAATCCATTCGTTTTTTGCTTGGTTTATAGCAGATGTAATAGCGTCTTTTTTTGGAGAATTTGTTTTTCTTTCATTTTTAATGATTGAAATAGGAGTTTTAGCCAAATTCGTCTTAAGAAAGTTATTAATCAATTTAACTGAATTGTCTTGAGAAGCATCATCAACAAGAATAATTTCAAAAAGATGTTTGGGGTAGTTTAGTGTATCAATAGATTTCAATAATTCGGGTACATGTTCAGCTTCATTCCTAAAAGAAATAATAACAGAGAATTTTGTTTTAGAAGGTAAATCTTCTAATTTAAAAACAGGAACTTTATCAAACCCCAAAGCAAAGCTTCCTATTAAAATGAGATATAAAATTGTTATGATGAGACTTGTTAAAACCATTGTTAATTATCGTTTTTAGGAAGCCTAAAGTTAAGCACGTAATAGCTTCCAAAGATGCTTGGTAATACAAAATTAAGTAGCCACATTATGGTAATAATGCTTAAAATGGTGAGTTCGTTAATGCCTAAAAAAGCAAATAAATAAACGGCGATACTTCCTTTTATAACTACATCAAAAATAAATATACTGGGAATTATTGAGGCTAGTAAATACATAGAAGTAATGCCCGTCATGGCATTTAAATACGTTATTTCAGTTTTAAAAACAATGAGTAAAAAGTAAAATTGAAACGAAAAAAGAGCATAACGTAGTAATGATAGTAGCCACCCTAAGACTATTTTGTTTTTAGGAAAGTCTAATATGAAATCTTTGATTTTTTCAAAAGAAAGACCTTTAATAGTTAACTTACTTTTTTTAATTCCGAAAGTAATTAAGGTAATAAGAACAATGCTAATTATTAGCATTGTAAAAAAATTAGAGAGGTTAATATCTATGCTGTAATTTGAAATAAAAACATTTAATCCTATCACACCCATAAGGACTGTAATACTCATTTGAAGTAAGTTGCTTATCAAGTTAATAAGCATAATACGTTTTCTGTAGTTTGAGGTGTAGTAAATGGCTTTTGCGCCGTATTCTCCAATGCGGTTGGGAGTAAATAATGAAGCCGTTAATGAACCTAAACTTTGTTCAGTAGCATTTTTAAAAGTGATTTTTTTGAAAGGAATGACTAAGCTTTTCCATTTTGTAATTTCAAAAAACCAGTTAAAAAAGCTTAAAGTGAGTAGTGAAATGATGTTTTTTGTTGAAAATATATCATTTTTGGTTAAAAAATCAATAAAAACAGAAAAATGGAGTTCGCTATTGTTTGTTAGTTTTTGGTAAATAAAATAAAAAGCCACAACTACGACGCTTAATTTAATAAGTACAAAAAAGAATTGTTTAGTTTTGTATGGAAGCGAATACATCATAAATACAAACGCAAAATAAATCATTAATATACTATATTATCATAATAGTATAGGTTTTATTGAAAAGAATTCCCTAGGCTATGCCTTAGGGTTTCCGTTGAAATTGTCATTCCCGTGAAAACGGGAATCTAAATAAAGAATTTTGTTTTTTTATGGTGAAGCTAAATCAGCAAAATATTTCTGTGCTTAAAGCCATAGAGTTGTTGGTTTTAAGAAATTATTTATTTATTAATGAGTAAAGAAAGAATTATTTTAGGTATCGATCCTGGGACAACTATTATGGGTTTCGGACTCATAAAGGTAGTTGGAAAAACTATGCAGTTTATACAAATGAACGAGTTGAATTTAAAAAAATATGACGATCATTATTTAAAACTGAAATTAATTTTTGAACGCACCATAGAACTCATTGATACACACAATCCAGACGAAATAGCTATTGAAGCACCCTTTTTTGGTAAAAATGTACAAAGTATGTTAAAGCTTGGTCGTGCACAAGGTGTGGCAATGGCTGCGGGTTTAAGTAGAGAAATACCAATTACAGAATATCTCCCTAAAAAAATAAAAATGGCCATTACGGGCAGTGGAAACGCTAGTAAAGAACAGGTTGCTAAAATGCTTCAAAGTGTATTAGGGCTTAAAACGTTACCAAAAAATTTAGATGCTACGGATGGTCTAGCGGCTGCGGTGTGTCATTTTTATAATTCGGGTAGAATTGAAGTTGGTAAAAGTTATTCTGGATGGGATGCTTTTGTGAAGCAGAATAGCCCCCTAAGCTCCAAAGGAGGAATCAAGAACAATCCGATAGTAGACCTTCGAAAGAAAAAAAAATGATTTTATTTTGTCAAATAACATTTTAATTCATCCGAGTAAAAGTCCTTCCCCCTTGGGGAAGTTAGATGGGGCTGCCGGCATCTACATTCACATACCATTTTGTAAACAAGCATGTTTCTATTGTGATTTTCATTTTTCAACATCTTTAAAAAAGAAAGATGAATTGATTCAGGCTTTAGCAAAGGAACTGGTTCTTAGAAAAGACGAACTCAAAAACGAAACGATTGATACTATCTATTTTGGAGGCGGAACACCATCTATATTATCAACGGATGAATTAAAGTTTTTGATTTCTGAAGTTTACAAAAACTACAAAGTTTCGGGTAATCCAGAAATTACTTTAGAAGCTAACCCAGACGATTTAGTATCTGTTCAGGAGCAGTCAAAAACTATTTTTGAAGACTATAAAAGTATTGGGATAAACCGACTTTCAATTGGTATTCAATCTTTTTTTGAAGATGATTTAAAAAGTATGAATAGGGCACATTCGTCAGAAGAAGCTGAAAAATGTTTGTCGGTGGCAACTCGTCATTTTGATAATATAACCATCGATTTAATTTACGGCATTCCAAATATGAGCATAGAGAAATGGAATGAAAATTTAGAGATAGCCTTCAGTTTCGGAGTTAACCATATTTCAAGCTATGCACTTACGGTTGAAGCTAAAACAGCTTTGGATACTTTTATTAAAAAAGGAACTTATCCTCCAATTGATGAAGACTTAGCGCTTCAGCATTTTAATCATTTAATTAAAAAAACAACAGAGCAAGGATTTGTGCATTACGAGATTTCAAACTTTGGAAAACCAGACTATTTTTCAAAGCACAATACCAGCTATTGGCAGGGGAAATCGTATTTGGGTATCGGTCCTTCGGCGCATTCCTTTTCTAAAACACAACGTAGTTGGAATGTGGCTAATAATTCAAAGTATATTCAGTCTATTCAAAATGAAAGCTTACCAAACACGGTTGAGGTTTTATCAAAAAAGGATCAGTATAACGAATATGTTATGACTGGTTTACGCACTATTTGGGGTGTTTCACTAGCAAGAATTGAAAGTGAATTTGGAGACTTATTTCTTCAACATTTAAAAGCTGCCGCAGAAAAATTTATAAAACAAGAATTACTTGTTATTGTGAATGAAACGAAGCAATCTGTTCAGCTAGAAAAACTAATAACAACCCAAAAGGGCAAATTTTTAGTTGATGGAATAGCAGCAGATTTGTTTATGATTTAAGTATATTTGAATATGCTAGCTACAATTCAATATAATTCTAAAAAACTTAAAATAAATTTATCAAACCCAATCGATATTTCTATGCCGTTGCGTGCTTCAAAAAGTAATGCAAATGCCTGGTATGTTGATGAACCAAAAATAGAACCTGCAAAAGATGGTGAATGGATTGCGAGTGTAAAAGAAGGTGCGTGTATAAATTTCAACAATATTTTTTTTAACCCGCATGCTCATGGTACGCATACCGAATGTGTTGGTCATATTACCGAAAAAGTACATTCTATAAACCAGAATTTAAAGCAGTTTTTCTTTTTAGCAGAAGTTATAACAGTCGCTCCAGAAAAGTTAAACGATGATATGGTTATTTCAAAAAAGCAATTACAATTCGCTATTGGTAATAAAAAAAGAGACGCGATTGTTATAAGAACCATTCCTAATACGAATGAGAAACTTAGTCGACAATATTCGAATACCAATCCCACTTATTTATTAGAAGAAGCAGCTATTTATTTGCGAGAAAAAGGGATTAAACATTTACTTATAGATTTGCCCAGTGTAGATAAAGAGCGTGACAATTGCGAATTATTGGCGCACAATGCTTTTTGGAATACCAAAGGAAATATTCGGTTTGATGCGACTATTACCGAATTTATTTTTGTACCAAATGCAGTTGATGATGGTTGTTATTTTTTAAACCTTCAAATTGCGCCTTTTGAAAATGATGCAACACCCAGTAAGCCTATTTTGTATAAAATAATTGAATAATGAATACAACGTTGAAATTAGAAGAATTGGCACTATTTATTTTAGGAATCTTTGCCTTTAATCAATTGCCTTTTGTTTGGTGGTGGTTTTTAGTGCTAATTTTAACACCAGATATAGGAATGTTAGGGTATGCTGTAAATACAAAAATTGGAGGTGTTATTTATAATATTTTTCACCACAAGGGATTAGCTGTTGTTTTTTATTTTGTTGGTCTTTATTTGCAAAATAATATTTTGCAACTTATAGGAATCATTTTGTTTTCACACGCATCATTTGATAGAATATTTGGTTACGGCTTAAAGTATTTAGATGCCTTTAAGCATACCCATTTAGGGCACATAGGAAAGCTGTAATTATGGAAGCATTTTTAGGAATTATTATAGGCGTTTTAGTAAGTTTAGGAGTTGTTACTTACTTTAAATCGATAAAGAAAAAGCAGTTGGTAAATGCGCAGTCAGTTTTGTTATTAGACAAAATTAAAAAAGTGTGTAAGTTTATAACCGTAGAAGGTGATTTTGCAGAAATATATCATTATGAAGATGTAAAACAACGTTTTTTAAAAATGATAACCAGCAAGAAAAAAGCATTGGTTGTTATTAATGCTAAAGCACATGTAGGTTACGATTTAGCTAAAATTGAATTGCAAGCAGATACCGTAAATAAGAAAATAATATTAGAACATTTTCCGCAACCAGAAATTTTATCCATAGAAACCAATTTGAATTATTACGATAAATCGGATGGAATATTTAATAAATTTGAAGCTTCAGATTTAACAGGACTGCATCAAGAAGCTAAACAACATATTCAAGATAAAGTACCAGAAAGTGGCTTGATTCAAGTGGCACAAAAGGAAGCATTAGAAACCATTTTACTTATGGAAACTATTGTTGAAACCATTGGTTGGAAATTAGATTATTCGGCACTAAAAATTGAAGCAGGAATTACTAAGAAATTAGAATAACCTTGTCATTCCTGCGAAGGCAGGAATCTATATAAGTTATGATAAATTTATAATTATTGTATTTTAGTTAAATGAACATAGAACAACTTCGCAATTATTGTTTAAGTAAAAAAGGAACAACAGAAGAATTTCCGTTCGATCAAGATGCGTTGGTTTTTAAGGTATTAGGTAAAATGTTTGCATTGACTTCTTTAAAAAAATGGGAACAAGGCGAAGCGTCTATAAACTTAAAAGCAGATCCAGAATATTCAGAAGAACTTAGAGCAGATTATAATAGTATTCGTCCAGGTTTTCACATGAGTAAAAAACATTGGAATACAATTTACTTACACGAAGGCGAATTGCAGCCACAACTTATAAAAGAGCTTATAGATCATTCATATAATATGGTAATAAAAGGTATGACAAAAAAACTTCGAGATACTTTAAGTTAGGTATAAATAACTACTCTTTGTAAAACCAGCCTTTTTTTATTGTATATTTATTAAATAGCTTTCTCCCAGATTTTTATTTTAATAATATTTTTGTATATCCGTTTAATGTCCACTAGCTGTAATGCTTGCTA